>Ga0307517_10004500_pt1 | contig 21397 bp, 12 predicted proteins | sample 23_EM_MG_FD_194515 | JGI IMG/M metagenome (GOLD analysis project Ga0307517, IMG submission 194515) | Populus trichocarpa ectomycorrhiza microbial communities from riparian zone in the Pacific Northwest, United States - 23_EM | ecosystem: Host-associated > Plants > Roots > Unclassified | place...
GTTCTTTGTAAACTGAAGCACATAGAGGCTGCTCAACCATAACTTTAACATTACTTGGAGTTGGTTCACTAGGCTGTGAGTTATCAATATTTTTTCTTTTTTTTAAAAAAAAAAATCAATTCTTCTTATTTTGTTCATGGTTCAACCTAAAATCAAAACATATATAGTGAGAAAAAATTGATAATTTTGGTGGCTCTGCTAAAAACAAAACATAAAAAAAAAATTCATGCATAATCAAAACAAACTAATAAAATATATCTAATCAATTAGAAAAAAAAATCACTATAACAAGAATTCAAAAAACAATTGTTAGAACTAGCAAATTTGAAAAAAAAAAAAGCAAAAATTATAAAATTATAAAAAAATCTTATTAAATTCTTAATAAACATCTCAAAACAAAATAAAAATATATTTTAAATTTGAGTTATTGATATCCAATTACGTACCTTGTTTTGTTTACTGAAAAATAAATCAAACAATACTCTGCTTCAATCTTTCCGCACAAAAATTCTGTTTAGGATCTTTATTCTTGTTTTTGTTTTGATAGGCTGCGTTGGAATTGCAACAATTTATATTAGGGTTGTGCTTTGTAGCCTATAAGGAGAGAAAAGACAAGAAATATATTGATCACTTTGTAGCCTATTACTTTCCACGTAGGCATTTTTTTTTATCACAATCCATTAATTAATTACACAAAGTTGGTGGGCTGTGGGACCATTCTTTTCAGCCTTTTGTTCTCGTCACCCGGCAGATATCCACAGCCTTAGTTCCTATTAATTCACACTTCTGTTTTACCCCTAAATAAAAAAAAAAAAGAATTCTTGCAGGGTCTCGGGCCCCTGCTTGCCCCCCTCACTCCGCCCCTGATTGCTTCTGAATCCATGAAAAAATAGATACATGTTTTGGTTTACATGCAAAGCACTTTCCTCCCTCTGATCGGAGGTTTTTTTTTCTTGTTTTTAGAGTTTTTATTGGGCCATTTACATAGATTTTCTAGACTTGTGTAGTTTGGTACCCTCAATTTGGTATCATATTTTTCCTCTTCGAGGGTAAACTAATCGATTGACCTTTTGCATTCATGGAGCTCCAATGCATAAGACTTAAATTTGTCATATATTCAAATTACAAGTAGTATCACCTCATTCTAGTCTCCCACCATAGTTACTTGACTGCTTGATTAATCCAAAGCTGATAAATGAGAAGCCTTGTATAAATGTTCTTTATAAATGTCCACAATCTAGGAGCTAGTCACAAAGTGTCTCCATTTTTTAGCCTTGCTGCGAAACTAAAATTTGTCCTGCAGGTTGAGCAGTTGGAGCAAGAGGTAGCTGATCTAAGGCAAGTCCTTGCCTATAACGCAATGCTTAAGGTTAATATTTCCTAATATTCTTCCATAATTTCCATGGCAAGTCCTTTTTTTTGGCTCATTCTTAGGATTCCCTAGCTCAGTACTTTTGAATTCTGATCTTTGTTGCTTTGTCTATGCAGAAGAAAGCAAATTGCATAAAGGGAGACTCTAGATGATTTGGGAATAAATCTGGAGATTGTTGATCTCTTGTTATATATATATATATATATATATATATTCTATTTCACCAAAAACAATTAATTTGCATTGGGAGAGACTTAAATGAGATTGTTGGTGTGTTGTGAATGTAGCAAAAGATAAACAATGTTGCAAAAAATGTGATTTCTTTTCTTAAATCAAAGACTGCTTTGATTAAACATGAACCTAAGACATTAAATCAAAGCTGATCATTATGTTTCTACGAATGTCTCTGAACTTCTTAAACAAGAGTTGATTGTTCTATATAGATTTTTGATAAAAGATCCAATGTAAACTGAAAATTGAATGTGACTTCAGGATCTTGATATTGGTGATGTTAATGTGGTAGAGATAAATTATAGAGAATGGTGATGGAAGGTCATGAGTTTCTAGTGTGCATGCATGGTTGCCCATCTCCATGTTTATTTCTCTTGTTTTCTTGAATTTGGCCCCTGCTGGCTGAATTCTACTCACCCGAGGAAGATAATCAAGTCCCTACTCTGTCCCTGCATTGTTGCTGGGAGGGTGCCACTAGGCTACAGTCCAATCGTCAACAAGTTTCTGAGAAATAACTGTTTCACTTTGCATACGGTGCTTCATGCTTTGCCACTCTTATCGCAGTGATAATCGGTTCACCTATGTGATTAGCTTAAATCTATAGATAATGAAAATCATGTCATGCTACAATTATATAAATCCTAAAACATATTGTTCGAAGTACTTTGGTTGATTTTGTCTTGCATCAGAACATTTAAGTACTTTTGCAGAGGATTCCGAATACGTTTGTGAGGAGATATGGTGAAGAACTTTCTGGTGTTGCTAAAGTCATTGTTCCTTCTTGTCATGCTTGGGAGATAGGCTTAACAAAAGACCAGAGCAATATCTGGTTTGATGAGGGTCAGCAAAAGTTTGTAGAGCATCATTCAATTCGTTTTGGATACCCTTTAGTCTTTGCATATAGAGGTTGCTGTAATTTTAGCGTTCTCATATTTGATATGAGTGCTTGTGAGATTCGATATCCTTGCCCATGTGTTGGACCAACTAGCGCTAAAAAGACTAATTATGGTGAGAAACGTTTCTTCAATCCTGTAGAAAAAATGGAAGATGAAGACTCTATTGAAATCTCTGGTTGCAAGATTGCATCTCTTAATGAATGTGTTTTGAAAAGTACAGATTCAAATGGATTTGGAAGGAAAGGAAAATCCAGCAAAAGAGACAACGCTTCAGCAGAGCAAAATCTTGGGATGAAAAGGCGTCGAAGGTGTAATTCTGTGCAGCAGAGGCAAAATTTTAAGCAATTCGGTGACAAAACGAGTGAAAAGTTTGTGAAGGAAGTGGATGCTGAGATAATTGATTTAGAAGATGCAAGAGAGTCGAGCAAAGAGAAGTTGAACTATCGTTGCATGTCTAAGGATTGTTTGATAGCTTATGCTTCATCATGTATGTTCCACTTACCTCCACGTCCAAGACTGGCGTTGTGCCTTTTTTGGCTATATTTATATTGACAATTAGAATCCAGTTATGAACAGTGTTTTTAAACCCGGCCTCGTGGTTGATCTAAGTCAAGGCTCGGGTCACGGGTTATTGGGTCAACCCTAATTGTTTTTATAAATTAAAACGATGTTATTTTAGTAAAAAATATAAAAAAATAGTCAACGGATTGCAATCGAGTTTTTGACTGTGTTAACAACCCTTATTTTTTCATAAACCCGACCCAGTTCTAATCCTAGGTCAAACGGGTCCCGGGTCGACCCGCCGGGCCGGGTTTTAAAACTATAGTTATAAATCCAAAATAGTTTGTGGATACCCTTTACATTTTCCCGTACAATATGCATGTCTCTGATTTTTTTTAACAGAAAGTACTTCAGTTTTAGTGTCTATTTAGGTCGCGGTTAAATGAAAATTTAGATTTTTTTATTTTAAATTAATTATTTTTTAGTATTTTTCAATTATTTTGATATGTTGATGTTAAAAATAAATTTTAAAAAATAAAAAAAATACTTTTTGATATATAAAAAATACTTTAAAAAATAATTACTAATATATTTTCAAATATTGTTTTTTCATTAAAATTTCATTAAAAATTATCAAGTTATGAAGCATCAAAATCCAGATATAAGGACCCTACAGGTCTAGATAACAGTTATAATAAGCACAATCCAATAAAAAAAAATAATTTTCCTTGTGGCTAAATTACCCTTGCTGAGGGGTCCATCTGTTTAGGAAAGTTATGGCATTCAGCTAGGTGCTTTGGACTAAGCATTTATTATTATTATTATTATTTTTCAAAGTTTTTGTTAGTAATCTTTATATTAAATTTATTTAAAATAATAATAAAAAAAATATTTTTTTTGTTGGAGGGGAGGTGAAGGTAACTAGAATTTAATAGTAATATAAGTTATGAAAATTATACTTAATATTAAAGATGTCATCACATCTATAGTCCATGTTATAGGTTTTTCATCAAATACAAACTCATTAAAATTAACAATATAAGCTCAGTCTGTGAATATTTATAATATTCATACACAAATTTAGCTCAATTTAACATATTTAATCCACTCGGATCTAAAAAAATATTGAATAAGTCGGGTTTATAATTTATAAAATATTAGGAGTTAAGTTTGATATACTATGAACCAAAATTAATCCAACTATATCAATGAACAATTATATTTTTAACTGAGGTTGTGACTTTTAGTTGACAATGGTTTCTGAAAACAACATTTGAAAAACTATAACACTAGCTTTTAAAGTATTATCGAACTTTTAAAAACCACAACTATAACCAAATTAATGATTTACAAACGGAACTCAAACTCAAATCCATGCCGCTTACCTGCGTTTCGCTGGGAGGCTTAGTGGATAATGGCCTATATGTTTTGAGTGTTAAATATTTTAATCTGCAGAAAATGCTTTTAGTTTCCCTCTCATATAATTAAAGGATAATTGGTCTTCTAGCTTAATTGTGATATATATTTCATGCATACTGAAAATTATACTACGCTGCAACTAGACGAAGCCTAAAACTCAGCTTGATCCAGTTTTTAGTTCAAGCTTGGCTTGCATTGAACTGATCCTAACGGTCCCAATTTTCCACTGTGACTAAGACAGTTGATGCACGAACCATCTTTCTTTGCTGTATTTGTCTTGGGGGTTCCAATATTTTGGACACAATTTCTTAGAGAGGCCCTATTATGTGACAATGATGGTCCACCAAACATAAAGAAACTAATAGGCCGGCCTGCTAATTGTAAATTTTGTTGAATGAAAAGAAGGCAGCGTGAATCTAGATGATTTACGTGTCACTTGCATGCTGAAATTCCTAGTCCACCAAACATACCTCAGAGTTATTATAATAAAAAACTTGTTGCAACAGTAATAATATAAAATGTCACAGTAGCAATTTGCCAAAAATTACAGCAATGGCTCCCCGGAAGGAAGTGCGGCCAACCAGGAGTCTTCAGGCGGATCAGAGACCGTTGTGGCATTTCTTCAAGATAATCACTCAGAGTACCTTAAAAGATAAGAAGCTGGTAACTTTGATTTGTTGTATTTTTACCACTTTTGATTGCATGCATGTGATAGTTAGGGATTCCTGTTCACTTGATCCATAAAATCTATAGCTAACTAGTAGATTGTCTTTTATACTTATTCTTCCCGATGAACATTTTTTTATGTGTTGCATGATTGAAGTTAGAAATGAGATAACTTGGAATTTGGCTTTGCATGAAGCAAAAGAAAAGTCCTGTCATTCTTGAAAAGCTTTGTCCTTTTCATGAAAGTTCCAGATTTAAGTTAATTTCTAGCAAAGTATCTTGGTCACTGCTGGGCCAGAAAGGATCTGTTTTTCATTTTCTTTTGTGTAGAGTGGAAGAAATGTTCTTTCTATTGAAAAAAGGCCTTTTCAGGGCCAATAAGTTGTGCTGATAAAGATTGAATGTAAGTGACAAGCCAGGATGCATGTGACTTTTGAACTTCGATTTCAGTGACTTTAATGTTGTTGATACTATAAAAGCTATAGAGGGGCAACGATGAAAGGCTAGATGTTTCAACTTTAAGTGAAACATCTACAGAATAATAGTTACCACTCCTGTTTTTCCAATCAGTATCAGTCATCTATTTTATCTGAAATGAGATAATTCTTGGTTTATGAAAATGAAAGTAATGACTGTGTTGCAATTATATAGAAAAAAAATTGTACATGGAACATTTGATCTAACTTTAATTTGAGTATCTGCAGAGGATTCCAAATAAGTTTGCGAGGAAATTTGGGGAAGAACTTTCTGATGTTGCTAAAGTTGTTCTACCCAATGGCCATTCCTGGCAAATAGGATTAACAAAATCCAACAACAGCGTTTCGTTTGATGATGGTTGGCTACAGTTCTTAGAGCAACATTCAGTCGGTTATGGGCACCTTTTAGTCTTTGGTTATAGAGGTTGCTCTAATTTTAATGCTCTCATATTTGATAAGACTGCATGTGAGATTCCGTATCATAGATGCAGGGGAGGGACTAGTGGTGGAAAGATCAATTACGATGAAAAATGTTCACCATATGATGTAGATGTAATGAAAGATGAAGGTACAATTGCAAGCATCGATTCCCAATATTGTTGCGCACTGGAAAGTGGAGTTTTTGATGAAGATGCAGGGGATTCAAGACAAAGGCACCCATCTAAGCCTCCTCCATCAGAAAACAATGCCCAAGAGAGGCCATGTTTTGAATGTTCCGGTGACAAAAGAGGCAAAATACCTGTGAAGAAGGAGCTTATTGTTATAGCCGAGTTAGATGATACTGATGAATCAAAGAGAAGGAAGCTGTCTAAGAAATGTAGATTGCCTAGGCCACATGGATCCTTGATAGATGAAACCAAGGTCAACAAGGGCAAATCTAAAACTAAATTTGGTAAGCTCTTTTATGTTGTTTGGATATCATTTTATGATCTGGTATAACCTTTTTGTTTCTGATTGCTAGCTCCATCATATGCAGATGAAACTGATTTTTCACCGCGATGTGGAGAAGACACGGACATCATTGTTTGTGGATTTGCAAAGGCTTCAGAAGAAAGCAAGAAGGCAATTCATGCCGCCAGAATGTTCAGGCCTAAAAATCCTTCTTTCATGGTCCTGTTACGGTCATACAATAAGTGTTTCGTGGTAATCTCATAAATAAGATATGTTCATCAAGTTTACAAGTTACACATTCACTTCTTGATTCTTCTTGTTTTGTGTAGGCTGTGCCGGCTGAATTTTCTAAAAGACATTTAAGTGGAGTTTCAGAACATATTAAACTTCAAGTTTCTGATGGAAGACAATGGCCTCTTCGTCTCAATAAAACACAACGTGCCCGCATGATTATCTCAAGGGGATGGAATGAATTTAAAAGGGAAAACAACTTGAAGGAAGGAGATGTATGTGTTTTTGAGCTGATCAAGAACAAAAAAATTTCACTACAAGTTTCAATGTTCCGTGCAGTTGATGGCAGCGGGCCTTCAAATTGACTTGCAGTGTAAGAGCAACTGCTTTTATAATTTCTTGATTTCCTATTCTTAATTTGCAACGAGGCTACATCATTATCAGGTTCCTAATTCTGTTAGGTATATTGTTTGTTGACATAGCTCAAATTTTGGTCTCTTAGCAAATGTTATAAGGCAAACGTTACAGATTTGTTTGGAATTTCCAGACTATACTCAGTTTCATCAATGACAGGAAATTAAAGTATTATAGTTTGTAAGAATTACAGCTATCAAGCTTTTATTTTGTTGGCAATCAGATAGTACTAATTATACTTGTCGATTCAACTTATATATGCTTTCTCTCGGATGATTCTTTGCTTTCTATGCAGCTTGGAGGCACATAAAAGCACTCAGTGGAAGCAAACACAAAAGTGGGAAACTCTCTTAGAATTTCTCGTGTCCTGTAATGTATAAATAAAATGTACAAAAAAGCTTTTTGAAACACTCTCTCTAGCAGTGCACTGGTGCTCAGTGCGCAGTTGCTAGATGAATGAACTGTGCATGTATGATACTCTCTCTTTAAGGTTTATTTGGCATCAACGTTCTGAAAAAGCTAATTCCAATCATGTCCAAACCTGATTACTTTGTGCTATGTGAACAATCTGCCCTGCTGTAAATTGCTTTGTAAAAACTTATCTTTGACCAGTCCATCATCTTCAAATGATGCCGTGGTATCTATCAAAGAAAAGAAAAGAAAAGAAGAAGAAAAACATTTGATGCCGTGGTATGGATCTTATTTGGGGCCAGGGGTCGCGTTTTTAGTCTTCTTTGAAATCGGGCCTGGGTCTGAATTCTCTTGAGTGAGTTAATAGAACTGGAGACCATGGAAGCTCTGGACTGTTAAATTTTTCAAATTTGTTGGCCAACTTCTCTACAAACTAGGCCCAGTGGCCTCATTTATTATTTTCCTGGCTAGCATTTTGATTTTTAAGGTGCACTATCTTTTCTTACCCTTGAAAATATTCTTTAGCCTGTAGTCCATCTAATCTGCTTGTCCACCATTCATCCTCTCCCTGCCTTATCCATCCTCTCTCATTATTTTCCATACAAAAGTCTCCATTTCCTTTCTTTTCAATCATATTTTGCTAAACCTCTAACTAGACAGACACCATAAAAAACAAGGTAACTACAGATTCCTCCTCTGTCAGGCATAAAATGATTATCTCATTAAATCATATAATTAGTAACTTCAATATTTCTGTTTGCTGTATACAAAGGCTGATCTTTTTTCGTTCTTTCATTATATGTAGCAGGTTTTGTGTCAATGGCAACAACCTCAGCAACATTTTCTCCACCAACACTTGTTGCTTCCGCAGTTAGCAGTCCCAAGAGGAAGCAAACCAATGTAAATTACATAACAGGACTGAATTCTTTTGGTGGGCTAAAAGCTCACAACAGCGTGAGTTCATTAGGCTTATCAGTAGGCTCTGAGCAGTCTTTTGCAAAGATTGTGAGCTCATTGAAAGCTCCATCGAAAGGTAAAGGCGGAAGTGGAGGTGCACTCTCTTCAACCTGTAGCAATGTTGGTGAGATATTTAGGATAGCAGCAGTCATGAATGGGCTTGTACTTGTTGGAGTTGCTGTCGGGTTCGTTCTTCTTCGAATCGAGGCTTTTGTGGAGGAGACTGAATGAGAAATTTTAGCTACCTTGGTGTGTCTTGGTTGGTTGTTCTTTATTAAGGATGTACCTTAATTTCTTTGTTATTTATTTATGCAGTGCTGGGTTTTTTTGGATGTATGAACCAAACCAGCACATTAAGTTTCAACAGATGAAGCTGTATGGAAAAATATTAATGAAAAGGAATTCGTTTCTGGTTTTTTACAGGTCGATTAGAAGGTTTACTATAAACTGTATTTTTTTCGTGTTAAAAACTAAATAAGAAGCGATTTTCAATTTGAAAATCTATTCATGAAAAAAAAAAACACAGAAGAAAAAATTTGAAACTTTATTCTTATAAAGGGTCTAATTGCTATAATCATCATTTATTAAACTTGTTGATTGGTTGATTTGAAAAACACAAGATTCGAAGCCTAAATCAAGTTAAGTTTTTAGTTGAATCAAATTAAATATTAATTTAGATTGACTAATTAAATTTTTAGTGTTTTAATTAATTTGATCAAACGAATAACTCATTTTTTTTTCTTCTGGAAAGACTATTTAAACAAACATCATTTAAAGCTTATCCAGCGAGAAATAACATCACCTCTCTAAAGTTTGTGTTTGTAGTTTTAAAAAAATAAGTTTAAGAAAAACATTTTTAATTGCAATTAAATTTTTTTAAAAAAATATATATGTTTGGTTAAAAATGTTCTCATATGAATTTTGCAAGCAAAATAAATGAAAATCATGCTATTTTAGCTTTTACCGAACTAAGATTTAAAACGCAATTATGTGATACTTAGTATAAAAAGCAGAAATATTTAGCCAACCAAATGATTTTTTTTTATGATTGGCCAAAACATAGAAGTTAACACAATACCAAATTGCTAAAAAATAGAATTTTGGAAGTTAAAGGTTGAAAAAATAATTCTCATCATTATCAAACTTTGATTAACCACCATAAATAAAAAATTAAATCTAGAAAAACTAAGGGTTCTTTAAGTGGAAAAATCAAGGGTTCTTTAAGATTAATTTCTCATTCACCCATAATTTTTTTAAAATCATATTAATTAAAACAAATTTCCAACAATCCTCCACATAAATGGAAATTGCCTCACCATTTTAAAAATAACTCAAAGATTTGTCGAGAGATACTGATTTGGTAGATAATTACAACAAGATAGGTAACTTTTAGTTTTGAACATTTCTTAGTAAAATACTATCAAATTTAGTCGGCTATATAGTAAATGTGATGTCTTGAGTTATTCAGCCTCTGTGTAAACTTAGATAATAGTACTCATATAGTTCTTTACGTAGAGACTTCCTTTGGTTCTCACTGTTGTGTTTATTAACTTTTGAATTCATTAGTGTTTTAGAGAATTCAGTTCTTATCGAAATTCTCAAAGAAATGACCATCTCACTCATATAGGTGATCTTTCATTAAGAGTATTCTGCTCTACTCCACTTAGTGTACCAAAATATGAAAATCATTAAGAGCTCAGCTCACACTTTATCACGTTGCAGCTCACACTTATTTTATCATAGGAATAAACAGGAAATAATAGTTTCCTTGTGCTACCAAGAATGTTATATAACTTAGTTTTCCATTGGAACTTAGATCTCGGGATATCCAATCAACTAGGTATAGTTACCATCAATACACTCTTTTATTTTTTTAAAAGGTTTTAAGCACATTCCCCTCAATGAATTATACACAAGCTCTTTCGACAAATCTTTGGTTAACGGATCCACAATATTTTTTCTTTGACTTTACATAGTTAATGGAGATAATTTCATTCGAGAGCAAGTGTCAAACAATATTATGTCCGCGATGTATATGTCTAAACTTCTCATTGTTCATACTACTTTATGCCATTCCAATTGCTGATTTACTATAGCAATGGACACAAAAAGTTGATAGTGGTTTTGGCCAACATGGAATATTCTCTAAGAAATTCTGAATCCATTCGGCTCCTTTTCAGTTTTATTAAAAGCAATAAACTCTAATTCGATCATGGATCTAGCGATACATGTTTGTTTGAAGGATTTTCATAACATAGTTGTGAAGACATATCCATTTGTAGATTTTGAATCCTTAGTGTCAAATACCCAATTAGCATCATTATATTCTTTTAGTATAGTTGGGTATAGTGTAACTCATAGTTCAAGGTGCACCTCAAATACTTAAGTACCGTTTTTATTACCTTCCAATGATTCATATTTGAATTACTTGTAAATGTACTCAGTTTACTAACTAAGTAAGCAATATCAGGCCTTATGTAGGTTATAACATACATTAGGCATCTAATTATTTGAGAATATTCTAATTGATTTATTCCCTTACTTCTATTCTTGAATAGATGTATACTTATATCAATTGATGTTTTGACTGTACTATTGTCATCTTTAGAAAATTTCTCAAGAATTTTCTTAACATAATGAGATTGGGACAATACCAATCCATTAAATATCTTAGAAATTTTTATTTCTAGTATGACATCTGTAACATGTAAGTCCTTCGTATCAAACTTGTTTGTTAACATTTATTTAGGGCCGATTATGGTAGTGGTTGCAGTTCAAATAACTACCTAGTTTTATGATAACTAAAAACCTTAACCGATTTTCAGAGGTTCTGGGTAAGGGGTTGATTATGTAATAGAAAAGATAGATATCACTTTATACATTCTACCTAAAATAAACTACAGTATTGTATATTTTCAATAATCAATGTAATTTAAGATGTTTTGCCTAAATTAGTATGTATTTCAGGGTATTGTCATTATTCATAAAACAATATCCAAAGAAAAGGTCATAATGTTGGACATTACTATTCTGGATCATCTAGGAAAAAAAAGATCATCAATTTGATTTTTAATATCACAAAAAGTAAAAGTAAAAATAAAAACCATTATTTACCTAGTAACATCCAAAGAACATGATTGATACTGAAACCATTACTTTCTGGGTTACTTAACATATGATACGATCATTTAATATAAGACTTAGATGTTATAATCATGATTAACTATCTAAATAACATCCCAAATACAAGGCTTGATTTTAGATCATTCCATCCTGAATTATTCAAAGAATGATGAGTATATCAAATTGATTTTGAAAAATGTAGAAAAAAATGGTTATAAGATGTACATTATATGGTTATAATATGTACATTATCTATCAAATATCATTCAAACAAAGAACTCAATATTAGATCATTCCATCGGCCACTAAAATATTATAAATTGGATTTTGAAATTGTAAAAAAAGGAATGGCTATATCAATAAATTTATTAATCAGCATCTGAAAAGACAGGTCCGATATTAGATTGTACCATCTTGGATTAATTAATACTTAATAGAAACAATTAACTCGAAAGAACATTTTTATTTTATAATTTTTATTATTTAATCTTGTTTTTCATTAATCAATATCCAAAAGACAAAGCCTAATGTGACCATTTCATCTTGGGTTGATTAACAATTATAAGGGACAACTAATACAAATAACATTTTTATTTATTTTTAAAACAAGTATTGAACCCGTATGGATGATGAAAAATGAACTTTGACCCAAGTTATCTAACATATTCACAAAGGTTATTGCTCGAATAAATTGGGCCTTTGTGAAGTCATGTTAAATCCAACCCGACCCAAATCCATACTTAATAGAAGAAATATTAAGATGTAATCCTAAAATATAATAAAGAAAAAAACACAAGAACAAATACACACATATATTTTATATGCCAAGACACTGCTAAAAACAAATATGTGCACACACAACTTTCATATAATTATAAAGAAATATTCCCAATAAGATTCACAAATTAAAAATATTTAACATATTAAAATGCCAAATACATTAAATTTGACAATTTAATAACAGCATCAACGAAATAAGATTTACATTAAAATCATAAAATTCCATAAACTTGATATCGATAATTTTACTCAATCATTCACACACCATTAAGTGCACCAAATTATCACAAATGATATTTTCTAAAAAAATTCAATCATCCCAAAATAATAATCTCACTAGCCAAATTTCACAATTATAAATTCAAAATCATTCGAGAATAATATATATAATTCAATTATCCCAAAATAATATTTCAAAAAATTACAATCACACCATAAATTATATAAAAACCATCACAATATAAAATTTTATCACACAAAACTAATAAACATTAGAAATCTAGATTAAAATTGCAAAAACATTAAATATTTATGTACTCAAATCATTCAAACACACATAAATTACATGACATTTAACAATAATCCATAACAATAGCACAATAATTTATCATAAAATTCATGAAACTTTAAAGATTGTTCAAAAATTCATTGGGATTAGAAATAGACCCTTTGGGAAAGATGAAATCATCTGGAATCACCCTAAACCCTCTTTAATATTTCAAGAGATAGATCCATCATTTGATGTCGTGCACATCATGACAGTTATCATCCTAAAATTTCATAAAATATGCAACATCAGTTATATTCTTATAAAATACAAAACATAAAGGGCTTGATAATCTACTAATCCCGGTAAAGCTGTGAGGACTCTGAAAATCATTTTATACCACAATTAATTAATATAACAAAATATTTTTTTAATACAATTTAATGAATTTACTGAGTAACTAAAATATACACTTCCATTAAGAATTGAGTTAATAAATAACTTAATTCCTCTTCTTATTAATTACACCAATCCCTCAAACATTCAAAAGATTTGTTCCTAAAACCAAACCCAGGTAATAAACACTCATTCAGGGTATCCAGTTTCAAAGCACTAATCCTTAAACTAAGGAACTAATTATCCAGCCTAGAACAAGACAATAGTTCTTAAACAAAGAATTAGTCATCTAGCCCAGAACAGGGCATTAATTATTAAACCAAGAACCAATCATCCAGCCCAGAACAGGATAACAATATCATATAAGATATTAATACAATATAATAGTAAAGAATCTACTTTGATATTTATAACAATTTTCAATAAAGCCAAATTAATAAGGTGTTGAGCACCTACCTACTGAGGCTCTATGTGTGGGATCCCATCTTTCTACCCCTTCCACAATCTCTCTTGCAATTTTAATATCTTAATGTTTAACGTCACATATCCTTGTATTAACTTTATTTTATGTAACAAGTCAATACATAAATAATTATTACTACAATGTCATTCCTTTATCTTTGGTCGACAATACCAAAAAGAGAAGGATATGTTTTTTACATAAAATTCTTAAAACCCAGTTACCAATTAATCATCTGATGATTAATTTATTGCAAATAAGCCCTTTTCAAATATCAATTTATTCAAACAACCCACCCCTTCTAATTTTTTCAATTGACCAAATGCTTCTTTTTAGGTGGGGGTATTTTTCTTTCTAATTAACAACAATTTCCTAATCAAATCAACAATCAACCCTTCACCACATCACTACAAGTATTACACAAGTATAATTTATTTTAATTTCATTAATTTCTCTAAAACATTGAATTCCTAAAACATTGAAATTCACATTTATCATATAGAAATATAATTAATCTTCTAAACTACTACCCACAAACATAATTTACAAGCACAACACAAATTCATCAAACATCTCTGTTTACTCTCAATGGCTGGCCCTTAAGCTTCATTACCCATCCAAATTTTTTTATTTAATTTAACAAATTTCTTACTCTCTCTAGTCATTTAATCATCCATAACAATAACTAACAACTAATTTCAATTTCCCCCAAATTTCATTTAAAAAACCCTAATTCAAATATTGATAATTTTGCATCAAATCATTAAATACTTGTTCAAATCGATATGAAAGGGTTTCAAACACCTTACCCGGTTGCTAAATGTATTTTTAAAGTCGATCCGTCAAGATATTTCTTCAACTTCTCTCTTTTCCTCTTCTCCCTTCACTTTCTCACTCTAACTTAGCTTTTCTTTTCTTTGATCTCTTTAAATTTATAGGGTAATTGTTTATCACTCAAAACACCATCTTTTTACTCTTAACCATCACTTTCTAGTCGTTCAAGTTGAAAGAAAGAAGAAGAAATGAATTTGCTCCTTTTCCTTTTGTTGCAGACCATCGAGTTATAACAGAGACAATAGCTAAATAGTCTGACCGTTTTGAAAATGGTCTAACTATTTTATGTAAATCGGTCTTGCCATTTCTCAAAATGGCTAGACTAATTTTACTAATGGAAAAATATGCATTTTCACCAAAAAAAACTCTTCCTTTTTTATTGTATTATCTCATTTTCTTTTTTTTCTTATTTTATTGAATTACACCTCAATTTTTATTATATATTATTTCCAATTTATCTTGGGGTTTACAACAAGAGCCACATGAAAACTATTTGAGAAATTAGTTATGGCTTAAACTACCAAAAAAAGAGACAAACACAATGAGCTGAAAGAGCTAATGATAATGACCTTTAAGTCCAACATGGTTAGTGGAGTGAAAATGCAAAAGGAAAAGCTCTTGGAAAAAAACAAAGGCCACAAAAATACCACCGACCCTAGAAAAGATATCAGAAAAATAATATATATGGAAAGAGTAAAACCTACAAATATAGCAAGGTGGAGAAACATGCTCGTATGCTCAAAACTATTAAGCTTGAATGAAAAGCAAAAGAAATGGAAATCTAAGAGTTGCATGAAAATTGAAAAAACTAAGAAAAATTGAATAAAGATGAGCTTTAAGTGTTTCATTCTGGAAATAAAGCCATAAAATAGGTACCAGAACTTTACAGTAAAGTTAGAAGATCCTTTGTTGTAGAAGACTTTGATAGTGTTGATGGTGTGCCATAACCCAAAGAGGATTAAAGCTAAACTAGGTACAATATGACCTACAAATATGCTCGTGGAATCTTCTCTTTATCTAAATACACAAATAACAATTTGTTATAGTGAAAAATAGTAAGAAAAAATGAAGTGCATTATAGAAATCTATTCAAAGGTTTGGTGCATAATGCATATATTTCCACAAACAAAAATGAAGTTAAAGGCACCCCATGTAATATGATCCAAACAAAGTCAAATTCAGATTTTTGTTTAAAATTCTTTATTGTCCAGTTTTACGCTATTTAGCATAACTTTCAACTCAATAGCTAGAATGAGCCAAGATTTTTAAACGTGTTTCTAGACATGTTGTTATACATTAGATTATAATTTCAAGTCAATCGGAGTTTAGTAAGGGATTATTTCAGAGGGTCAAAGTTACTGGATGAATCTTGTCAAATCTGTCTATCTGGATCTTTATCTATTGTTTGGACTATATCTAGAGCAACAAAAGAATTTTTGCTAATATTATAATTAGGTTGAAAAGTATACATTCATGCCTTTTTGTCGATATATAGTAGGCTTGCTAATTCATTCAGACAAGAGGGAACAACATGTTTGAGTTCAGGATTGAAACTTACACGGGATGTGCGAAAATTAAAGAAACATTGTTTCCTTGTGTATTATGAATTCTACTTAATATAAGGATTCTTTAATGCTCTTGTTAGCATGTGTGGCAGCCATCGACTTACCTATTCTACAAGGATTTTATATCAAACAAGAAGACATTTATGGTAGCAACTATTATCCATAGTTTGCAAATATTCCATATCCATTATTGAATGTATATTATGGAAAGAGGCTTGGGATTCTTTTATTGCTCTTTTCCTTATTTTACAAGATTTCCTTATTTAAAATAGAGATTATAGGAGGTTATTTAAAGGAGTCCATGCTTGAAGAGAAAACAAAGTCGCAACAACTTTTCCTCCAAAATAAAGGAGTAAAAAGCAACAAGTTTTCTTTGTTTTCAAGGACAATAGTGGCGGCAACAAGACTCTATATAAAGCCTTGTTTTATATTTATTTTGTTTTCTTTTCTTCATCTTTTCTCACGACAACAAAGATAATTTATTCTCTTGTGTTTTATTTTTGTTATTACTTCTATTTGGACTATTTAATGGGGCTAATAGCCTTGCCATTTTTTTTTCTAATAGGCTTAATTCATATTGGGCTTGGGTTTGATTAATTAGATAAGGTCCAATGTTTGTTTGGGCTAAATTAATAATTAGTTCTGAGCTATGGCCCAAGGCTTGTTTGGGTCCATACATTCGAGTTTATTAGTATAGGTTTTAGGTCAGTTTTGTAAGTGAGCCAATTTAGCCTATAAAAGTAGATCCATTAGAGTTTTTATTTTCAAGAGTATAAATACTATCTGTAAGTACAAAATATTGAGACTTGATAATACTATTGATGTCGAATTTAATCAACTTGTGTGAGAGAGATTCTCGTATTTTTTTTGTTTTCTATTGAATTAAATTGGCTTATCAAAGATTAATTAGCTTTCTGGCATCTCCCTTATACTTCTTGTTAGTGAATTGGTATTCGTAGGGTGGGGTTCTTATTTCAATAGTGCTGGTGCCTTGGGATAGGTTTCCATTGTGTCACCCTTTTATCTGACTTGTTTTGGCTTTTGAGGATTCGTTGTCAATCTTGTTGTGGGTTGTATGACCACGTGATCATGAGGTTCATATCACTTCATATTTTCTCGTAAGCAAATAGATATAAAAATACTTTGTGCAATCATTTATAAAAGTAATATAATACTTTTTTCTCTGTATAGTTTGCACAAACTTTAAATAATCAATATCTGAGTGAATTAAGTCTAGATGTTTACTACTTCTTTTAATTGTTTGAAAAGAAAGTTTTGTGAGTTTTGATTCTATATAAATTCCACTTATGATTTTTCTCAAAAATCATATAATTCATGGTTTATTAACCTTTGCATAGAATTATAATTCACATGACCTAACATGTCATGTCACACATCATAAGACTAAAGCAGATAAGAATAAGAAACATTCTTATTTTGTTCTCATCATTAGTTATACTAGTCATTACATTCATTTTAAAGAGGCCATCACATAAATACCATTTTCTTACAAACATACCACTTTTAAAGAGTATAAATTTATCACTCTTAAAAACCATCTTAAAACTGTTTTTGCCCAACAATGAGCCAAACACTAAGTTCTTTCTAATATCAGCAACATGCAATACATTGTTGAGAGTGAGAAGCTTTTCAAAGGTCATCTTCAATGTGACCTTTCCAACATCCAATACCTTGAAGGTTGATGAGTTTACCATATATAGGTTTTCTCTATCCACTTCTTTGTAAGTGAAAAACATCTTCTTTTCAGTACATATATGTCTTGTAGCACCAATTTTAACCCACCATTACTCTGGATTGTTGATAAGGTTGACTTTGAAAATAACACAACACAAGTTCATTTCTGAAACTTCATTAGTGATGTGATCAACCTCGGTGATATTGGCTTGAGCAATCCTTTTCGTATGATTTCCTTGCTTTCCCTATTCTTGTAATTTTTAGCCAAATGCCCAGTCTTGTTGTAGATAAAACACTTGTCATTAAACTTCTTGGCAATTCATTCACCTTTCATAACAAGCTTCCTTAAATTTTTATTATAGGACTTTACCATTTGTTTCACAGTATTTGCTTTTGGAGCATTAGAAGATTTGGTTCTCCTTTCGAATAACTTATTATCCTCTTTTATCCTTACCTCAAAATGAGGTCTTCAATTCTCATTTCTTTTCTCTTATGCTTAAAATAGTTCTTGAAGTCTTTTTAAAATGATGATAATTTTTCAATGATTGCAACCATTTGAAAGGACTCACTTAGAGATATACATTTAACATGTATATCATGCAAGATAAGTTAAAACCTTTGAACTTGGCTCATTATGGTCCTTAAATCGACCATCTTGAAATCTATAAATTTAACGACTATGAATTTCTTCACACTAGAATCTTCAATTTTATACTTTTTATCTAGAGTTTCTCATAGTGCTTTTGCACTATTGATTGAACTATACACATCATATAATGTGTTGTCCAACTCATTAAAGATGTAATTTTTGCACATGAAATAAATATGATTCCATGCATTCACAACCACCATGGTAGTAGGGTCATATTTATTTTATGATGATTTTGGAATTTCCTTAGTTAAGAACTTTGTCAAGTTCAAGGTGGTAAAATAGAATAACATCTTTTGTTGCCACGTTTTAAAGTTCAATCCATTGGACTTTACAGGTTTCTCACCATGCACCACAGAAGGTGATGGTGGAACCTTCACTACCGAAGAAGTACTTGTCGAAGCAACATTGGTTGGCACAACCAAATCTTGAGTAAAAAGAGTAGAAGACATAATATAATCTATAAAAAATAATAGCCAATAATATTTATAAATAAATATTTTGGTTCCGCAATAAGCAAGTAAAAAAATAAAAACTTGTAAAAGAGCAACTTTTTAGATAAAAATATTTAAACTATACAAGATAAAATCCACAATCATTTCTTTTCTTGGGTTACTATGTTAAGTCATGTTTTGTTTACTGAGATTTATTCAATTATCATCATTTCACATATAAATTGTATCGTATGCAAAAATAGTATCGTGTAAATAATATTTTCATTAAGTAAGTTCTCAGAAAAGATTGGAGGGGTCACAAACTATCTCATTTAAAATTCAATCTCCTTAGACAGAACTTCCTAAATCATATCTATTCACCGCACTAACTTTCTATTTATGTGAACAATAACATATATGTGAACAAAATCAACCACATAACTTTGATGCCAATTTTATAGAGTATAAGCAAGATTGCATAAACTATCACAAACAAACAATTATTCACTTATTAAAAAAATATAAATCAATAAAATTTATGACATGCATCAAACCATCCAAATAACATGAAAAATAATTTTAGAAGATAAACTATAATTTTAAAACAAAGATATATAACAAGCTTCTAAAATTAAACAAAAAGAAAAAAAATCATTACATACCAAAAGGTTATAGATTAAAACATATAGAAATAAAATTAAATCTATATATGAGAATATAGTAACTTAAAAAGCTGTTAAATAATAATATAAATTTTAAAAATGCTAAAAACTTTTTTCACAATTAATCTATATAATAATTTTTTTCTCACAAGATAAACTATAAAGCCTTAAGATTGTAGAGTCAAAGTTTAAATATATATAGACACACACTAGCGAACAATAATGTTTAGTTTATCATATCAAGACATTTTAAACATAAGAAAATTTTCAAGAAAAACCTATACTTCATACAAGTTTAAATATATAAGCATGCAAAATAATAATTCATGGCAAACATATTTTCAACACAAAAATAACAATAAAAAGCATGATTACAAATTATATATCCAAACTTACAATTAATATTAATTCAAAGTTCTAGCATGCATACTAATAATAAAAGTATATATGCTTAAATTAAAACAAACTGTAGTTATTTGTTGAAGCACTTTAACGTAATGAGACTTTTGTTATTGTTAGTGATGAATCATTTGTCCTTAAAGTTTTATTACTCTTTATTTGTACAACTAGAATGTTTCTATATATTATCTCTCAAGATTCCAACACCACTACATTGGTTTAGATGCACTTCTAAACAAGATCTTTGAATTAAAAAATATAAAATTAAAATATCTCTCAACAAAATAAATATAAATTTTAAATTTATTTAAATTATATTAATTAAAAAAAAATTTAATATTTATTTGTCCACTATATTGCAATTACCGTTATATAGACAAATTTGATTTCAGGTTTTAATTACTATTTTGTCTATAAAATCCAAATTTCAGAGTGGAAAAAATTTATGGATTTGGATGAGTTGAAAGATGGAATTGTCAAACCAGATAATAATAATAATAATAAAAAAAAAAAAAAACCAATTGCGTCACGACGGCTAGGTCCCTTGTCCCTTGTGGCAAAAATTGAGTGTCGCTCCTGTATCTATCTTAATCGGAAGATTTTTATGATTCTACAAGCACTCACCTAGGATGAATCAAAAGGACGAGCAGAACAATAAATACTAGCATACTGAACCTTCATTACAAACTAAATCCATTGTTTATAGGATCCATCAAAAGAATTAAAATCTTTATGGAGCTGCAAGAAATCACCTTATATGCCCTTCTTCTTGGTATAATTTCTCTCTTCCTGTCCACAAAATATGCCACGACAAACAAGAAAAAAGGCAAGATGCCACCAGAGCCAGCAGGGTCATGGCCAATTATCGGTCACCTGCATCTTCTTGGAGGAGCAAACCAGCTACTACATAGAACATTTGGGGTCATGGCCGATAAGTACGGGCCAATCTTCTCTGTCTGCCATGGAATTCGTCGAGTGCTGGTTGTGAGCAACTGGGAAATTGTGAAGGAATGTTTAGCTACCAACGACATGGTTTTTGCTGCACGTCCGAAATACCTGGCAGTAAAAATCATGGGCTACGACCATGCTATGCTCGGCTTTGCACCTTATGGGCAATATTGGCGTGATATGAGAAAGCTAACCATGGTTGAGCTCCTCTCAAACAGCAGGCTTGAGATGCTCAAGCATGTACGGGACACAGAAACTAAGTTGCTTCTGAAGGACTTACACGACAGATCAATAAACACTACAAAAAAAATGGGGTATTAGCATCTGAATTTAGCAACGGATAATTCCATTGCTAAATTCAGTAACGGATTTGCAACGGATTACATATATATTATTTTTTTAATATCAGCAACGGACTTTAGCAACGGATAATCCGTTGCAAAATTTACGTTGAATTTAGCAACGGATTTTCCGTTGCTAATTAAAAAAATAATTATTTA
>Ga0307517_10004501_pt1 | contig 21395 bp, 29 predicted proteins | sample 23_EM_MG_FD_194515 | JGI IMG/M metagenome (GOLD analysis project Ga0307517, IMG submission 194515) | Populus trichocarpa ectomycorrhiza microbial communities from riparian zone in the Pacific Northwest, United States - 23_EM | ecosystem: Host-associated > Plants > Roots > Unclassified | place...
AGCTTGTATCAACAAAGTTAAAAATGAGTTGCTATAGTCTAAAAATTAAATGTGTACTTCGAAAACTTATAAAATAATCTTATACAAATAATAAACAACGGTATGACTATTGGCATGCCAAAAAAAGGAAAAAAAATGGAAATGAAGAGAAAAAATTCCCTCATTTAATCTAAGACCAAAATATTAATATTGGTTTGGTCTTAACATGGGATTTAGTTACTTGATTATAATGTTGGATATTTAACATTGTTAGAGAATTAAATAAATTGTATTTTGAAAGTCTTATCTAATAGCTTAAGTTATTAGATTGAGATGAATCTTTTTATAAACATTAAAGTTGCATATTTAAATTAGAGAGAATGTGGATAAAGAAATTCAAACTCATAACTATTTAGATACAATATCATATAATTATTTCAATTTAAAATTATAAATTTGGGTCAATTTTTTATCCTTGAGCATTTTCATTGCTAGTTTGAGCAAACTAGAATATAAGAATTTATGATAAGAAGCTTGAAGAATTTTGATTAGGGTTAGAGATTGAGATATTGAGTCGGAGGTATATACATGCTCGCCATATATATATATATATATTGTACTTTTGTGGTCTTTGTTGCGTTTGTCAGGTTAACTTCTATCATTTGATGCTTGATGACAACCGATCTTGAGCATGGCCGGCCTTTATTTTCTTCTAGATTGTCCCAACTCTTTCAAGCCAAATCGATAAATAGGTGGTCAGATATTAGACTCTGAAAAGTTTGAACTTAATTGACTTGGATATCCCTGTAGACACCAAAGAGAAGGCAGAGTTTTGTTGATTATTGATAAACATATATGTACAGAATAATTGTTCTAATAAAATAAGTAATTAATGATCTTTGTTAGATTTTTTGCTCCCCTAACAGTTTATATTGCTAGGTTGAGTGATTCTTTAAAATGTTGTCAAAGGCTTTTGACATATTGATGAGATCATTTATTTTTTTGCCTAATTTATATTCCAACGAATTTTGGAGTGCCATGGTTCGATTTATTATTATTTAATTGGATTATACCGTGTGAGACAGATGTGAAGTCAACTATAATTATGCTTCACTTATAAGAACATAAAAACAACATTGTATTAATTTATATAGCATAATTCATCTGGATGTTAACTTTTTTCTCACAAATTTATTGCAACGATTTTTAAAATGTTGAGTTGAGAATAATTAGGAGGCTTAACCTTTGGTTTAGTCAATTCTTTTTTATTTATATGTGTAGGGCAATATATAATAGTTAAGGTAGAGAATACAATACTAGAGTAGTGCCTATAATATTTCCTATATAGTATACATTCTATAATATGCCCCCTCAAGATAAGGATGGAGGATCGACCCGAAGCACTACAACATTTAACAGTTTTACTGACGGAATTTTTTCATCTGTGTAAGACATATTCCGTCGGTAATTAATTTACCAACTAAATCACCAACGAAAATGCTCCATCGATGAATCTTTCATCGGGTAATTTTTTGTTCATCGGTAAATTCATTGGTAATAAAAAAATATTATTACTGACAGAATTACTGACGGAACAGACGCGTAAAAAAAATATCCGCTTCATTTTGTCGGTATATCCCTCGAAAAATACCATCGGTAATTTCGTCGGTAATTATTTAAAAACATTTTTAAAAAATCCATTTTATAAAATTATAAAATAATTAAATTAACATAAATCAACACTCTATAATATATACTCAAAATGCTTGGAAAAAAGAAGAAGAAAATAAACTCTTAACAAATTTACAATAAATAAATAAAATGAAAAGATAAATTCAATTAAAAAAATTCATATGTAAAAAATGAAGTTGCGATTGCTAAAAATTTATAAATCCTATAAATAAATCAACTACAAATTGATCTCATATGAAAAAAAGATCTCACAACAACATTCATACAATTATTAAGAACAAAAACAATTAAAAATAAAATAAAAAACAAATATAGTGAAAAAAATCATGAAAAAAGAAGAAAAAAAGAAAAATCTTACTTTAATGTAGTTGCAAATGAAACTAAGGAGAGAAATTTTTTTTCGTAAAGCATATTAATTTAAAAAAAACTAAGGATAAAAGAAGAAAGAAGAAGAAGATATACCCGAGCATGGAGAAGAAGAGAAGGAGATGAGGAGAGAAGAGAAGAGAAATAAATAGATATTGATGTTTTTTACATATAGGGAAGAAAAAGAAAAAGAAGAAGAAGAAGAAGAATAAGAAATAAGTCTTTCTCTTGTGAAATAAAGGGATTCAGGCTCCATCGCATTCTTCAATGTGGATATCATCATCATCTTTATCTTCATTGACATTTGCTTGTCCGCTAAAGCTCAAAACATCATTCAACTTCTCTGCGTCAACATCAACATCAACAAGATTATCATCGAAAATATAAAAATTTGAATTTTCTTCTAAGTCAATCAAAGGACCAACTTGATATGGTTCAACCAACTCACTAACTTGAAAGACTTCATCTCGCACACGTGTGTCTTCATTCTCATCCTGAATAACCTCAAGACGACCCTTGGATTTTGTTTTTAAAATGGATAACCAATCAACCCTTGATCGGTCATTTCTAAAGGAAATGGTGTATGTGTAATAAACTTGTTGACATTGTTTTGTGAAAACAAATATATCGTTTACGTTGCGAAGTCTAGCTTTTGAGTTGATTTCAATGAGACCATAATGAGGATCTACTCTGATTCCTCTGTCAATTGTGTCATATCAATAGCATTTGAATAAAAACATTCTATTATGCTTGCTATGATATTGCAATTCGACAACCTCTTCTAATTTACCATAGTAGTCAACTTCAAACTCATTACAAGTCGATCCTTTAACACAAACACCGTTGTTGTATGTCTTTATTCCATACTCGTATTCTTCAGTATGAAACATATATCCATTGAAAAAATACCCATTGTAGCACTTAACTTTTCTTTTAGGGGTAGGCTTAGTGAAGACAATGAAATAGCAGCACTCCCTCCCATTTGATAAACCTTGTATATCAAGTACAACAATAATCAATAAACAAGAATTCTATAATATTGACGTACAGTTATCTTGCAAGAGATAATGAGTTTGTGATAGTACTTACATGTGTTCTGAACCACGTGGCAAATTGTTCATCTTGTAATTGAAAGATTTGGGATTCGGTCAGCTGTGAGTTATTGGACAGTAAATATCGTCGATGTTGCCTACAAGGTTGTTCTAAATTATATGAGTTTATAATATTACAATAAATAAATAATACACTTTTGACAAAGTTTAAGTGGTACATATACTTAATAAAAGATCTCAACTCATCACAGTCAAATAAAATATAATTATGTGCTTGTCTGAACTTTATTTCAGATAAATATCTTTCTCTTACGATATTTTTAGGTGTGGGTCATCTAGGATTGGAGAATATTGACAAGTTTCCACTTGAAGGCACTTCACCACCATCATCATGTCGTGGAACGCGATTGATTCTTGTTCTCAAATGAGGTTCGAAATAATACGAGATAAATATTGAGATTTCCTCAACAATATAGGCCTCCCATATTGAAGCCTCAACATGCTCCTTGTTCTTAACCTTTTTCTTAAGATTGAACAAGTACTTACATTGAATTAAACAAAAAATTTCAATTAAGAAAAACAATGAAAATACTTTTATATATGAATTACATTGCAACTGTAATATCTAACCTCTCGAATGGATACATCAATCTATACTGGACTGGTCCTCCAACTTTTGCCTCATATGGTAAATGTATGGGTAGATGCTCCATCGAGTCAAAAAATGATGGAGGGAATATCATCTCAAGTTTGCATATTGTCTCGACGATATTCGTTGCAAGCCTTTCAATGTGATCAACATTCAACTTGCTGGAGCATATATCTCTAAAGAAATGATTGATCTCGGTGAGTGCATCCCATATCCCCTTTGGCAACAAATCATGAAAAGCTAATGGAATGAGTGTTTGCATAAACATGTGGCAGTCATGACTCTTCATTCCATATAATCTGCATTCTTCCATATTAAACATCATTCCATATAATCTGCATTCTTCCATATTAAACAGCCTTGATATGTTCGAGGCATGTCCATCAGGAAAACGCAGACTCTTAAGCCATTTGTAGTCTAGTAGTTGTGCATTTTTCTCTAACACGAAGCTTGCTTTGGGTTTTGTGACTCGTGACCCATAAAAAACCAACTTCATATTTTTACGGTTACTGAACAATGTTAAATCTAATTTAGCTTTGATGTTGTCCTTTGTCTCCCCCTTCACATCCATGACGGTGTTGAAAATGTTCTCAAACCTGTTCTTTTCTATGTGCATGACGTCAAGGTTATGATAGAGAAGATTGGTTTTCCAATAAGAAAGCTCCCAAAAAATACTTCGCTTTACCCAATTGTGGGTCAAACCAAAACTAGAAAACTTTTGCTTACCTGATTGGAAACCAAACACAATGTCACTGTACTCTTGATACAACATCATGCAATTCTTCACTAGAAAGACGCGGGGGTGCAACATCCTTTTCAACTCTACTAACAAAGAAATCTTTTTTGTTCTTTTTGTACCTGTGATTCATTGGAAAGAAATGACGGTGGTAGTAAAAAAAAAGTTTTACCTCCGTTTGTTAGCATGAGTGCCTTGTTGTTTTCCATGCAGTATGGACATGCTAGTTTTTCCATGCGTGCTCTAACAAAAAACCATTCTATAAGCTGGGAAATCATTGATAGTCCTCATCAAAGCCGCCCTCATAACAAAATTCGGTTTCCTTAATATATCATAAGTCAAAACTCCGAAGGACCATAACTGCGTCAACTCATCAATCAACGGTCGAAGACAAACATCTATATTCCGGCACGGACTACTCAGACCTGGTATAACCATAGATAAAAACATGAACTCCGGCTTCATACATATCCCCGGTGGTAAGTTATAAACCGTCAATATGATCGGCTAACAAGAATAAGGAGTAGCAAATGACCTGAATGGGTTGAATCCATCTGTACGTAACCCAAGACGCACGTTCCTTGATTCAGCTGAAAAGTGAGGATGCACACTGTTAAAGTGTTTCCATGCTTCGCCGTCAGAAGAATGCACCATCACTCCATCAATCGCACTATGTGATTGGTGCCATGTCATGTGTTCAGCAGTCCTTGGTGACATGAATAACCTTTACAGTCTAGGTGTGATTGAGAAGTATTTAAGTTTTTTATATGCCACGAGTCTTTCCTCTGCCAGATCTGGGTTTGTAACGGGAATGCCCACATGTCATGCACTCGGTTAACTCAGTATTTTCAAGGTAGTATAACATGCAGAAGTTAGGGCACATGTCAATTTTCTGGTATCCTAAACTGAGGGGTTTCATCATGGACTTAGCAACATAAAAGTTCTCTTTAAGTTTGTTCCCTTCAGATAAAATGCTTCTCGCCCATTCAATAATTTTGTCATAACCGGCCTCACTCAACCTGTGATTTGACTTGATGGTGAACACCTGTGCTACGACCAATAATTTATTGTGGTTCGTGCACCCATCCTATAATGGTTCATCAAAATCTTTCAACTTATCAAAAAACCTTGCTGCATTTGCATTAGGTTCTTCTTCTACGATTGGATATCGACTGACATTACTTTGATTTATTCTCATTGCATCCATAACAATATTCCTATAAGGATACTATTGTCATTTACAACTCCATGCACGTTGCTAGCATTAGAAGTTGACTCAATCACCCTTTTTACCATGCTCTCATTAGGAATAAATAGTTCTCCGTGTGCATACCAACACAAGTAATTCTCCATGAACCCTTTGGTTAGAAGATGCATCGTTACAACATCTGGTTGCAGAAACTTTTTATTTTTACACTTCCTGCATGACCAACTAACACCACCTTCAGTAAAATTCTCCGGAATAGATATTACAAAATTAATAAAACCCTGAACCCCATTACAACAATCCATCCTCCGCAATCCTTGGGGTGAGTCTCGATACATCCATAAACGATCATCCATGACTTCTATCGAACCTCTATAAAATTATGATGACAACATGGATTAATTAACTATGTTAAGTAAATAAATTTACAAAAATATTGGTTTGCCTTGACATTATCCAACAAATTAAAAAAGGACTTCTCTTAAATATTCATTAACATTTATCAACGTCCATACAAATTTATACATATATAAATTTGCAGAAATTACAACTCCGCAATAGAATTGATAAAAATTAAAACGGATCTATTAAACAAGCTATTATTTATTTCATCACAACACATCTAATTCGGTAATTCAACAAAGTTTTAACAATTTACAAACAAATACAATTTGACAAAATCCAAACAAACCATAACAACTACAAAATTATTCATTTATATTACAAGTTTCTTTGACAAATAACAATAAAACATGTACATACACTAATAAAATACATATACTAAAAAAAATACAATTAAAAATTATAAAATTGACATTTAAATGTTAAAATTAAAAAGGATAGATTTACTTACAAAAAATTATAAAATCCACAATAAATCAGAGCATGAATGTTGTGACCACATACAAAAGTACAAAAAAGATGAATTTTGTTGAGAGAGGGGGATATTTTTAGGGGGGTGGTTGTTTGCAGTTTGGGAGGGGAGAGTTGGGATGGGGAAGAAGAAGGAGAAATAGGGGAGGACAGGGTCGACAACGTAGGGATATATTAGCTTTTACCGATGGACTCCCCGACAATCACATTCTATTAGTATAACCGTCGGTAATACGTTGGTAATTCTAATGGTGAATGGGTCATGTCACTGTACAGAGATCTCAGTTTGAATTCCTTGGTCATTTTGTTGGTAAAATCACTTGCAAAAAAACCATGTCATCAAACAACTTTTCTTTTTCAAAAATCTATATATTTCGTCTGAAATTTGGTTGGTAGATTAAATTACTCCGTCGGCACATACTGATCGAATTGCTGACGGATTACAAGCTGGCGGTAATGATTACCGACAGCAACATTCTGTCGGTATAGACCGACACAAGTACAGATAGAATTGACGCCGTTAATAATTATTACTAACAAAATCATTCTATTGATAATGCTGTTGATGTTAGCTGAATTTCTGGTAGTGTCTATTTATATGTGTAGGACAATATAAAATAGTTAAAGTAAAGAATACAACACTAAAAGATTGCCTAGAATATTTCCAACATAGTATATATTCTATAATATATTGTAAAATACTTTTCATATTCGCTTGCAATAATTTCTTATCCAATGGCGCAATTTCTACATAAATCTCAAACAGTGCCCTCTTTTAGTAGCAAGCGCTTTAATTATGTCTTCTTGTCAGGGTCTTATGCTGATTAGGGTGAAGTTGCCGATATGTCATCCACCTGTATTACATTGGCAAAAGCATAATTATAGCTGACTTCACAACTGTCTCACACGGTATAATCCAATTAAATAATAATAAATCGAACCATAAGTCGTTGGAATATAAATTAGCCCTGCATATATTCATCTCCATTACAGGTCTGCCAAGAAACATTAAAAAAAAAAGTTAAAGAAAAGTAGCGAAATGGCCCCACATAATCTAGGCCTGGTTAAGCCGCTACCTGCATGGGAAATATTTTGGAGAATCAGACATGCACCTGGATAGTTATCAACTCAGGATAGTAATAAAATATGTTATAAAATATGTCTCAGGATAGTTATCTATGTACCTGGATCAGGCTTGGATTATGGTTTAGAAGAACCAACCCAAGATAATTTAAAATAATATTATTTTATATTATAATTTGTTTATTAAAAGTTAAAATGGTATTATTTTTTAATTTTTATATGTAAAATCACAATTCACTCAAGTTTTTATCAAGTGAATCAATTTATGGATTAACTTATTAAATTAATTGGATTTAAGTACATAATTCTTACGAAACTCAGCTAAGATCGGTTATTATTTCAAAAACATGGCTCCCATACTGAACTTGGGTAAGTGGCAACATGTTATTTAATTATCCTATTACAGCATTGGTAATTAGCCAATTTTTCAACTCTCGGGTTATTAACCCACTTACCTCTCCATTATAACTTTTTTTTTTTTTAAAAAAATAGCCATAAGGTGATATGCCAAACATAACTTGACTTAGAGATTTACCAACTCTCTTTTTTTCTCCCTTTAACCAATAAGTTGATATTGAATTATTCTCTATCCATATTTATATTGATAGAGAGATCAGTTAGAGAATTAAAGAAATTCCTTGCAAACAGTATGATTTAGTGATGTTTTAAGTAATACTAACCTAACAGTAGTTTTAATGATTAAAACATAATTCTTATATATCTATATATTCTTCCAAAATCACTGATAAATTCTCCTGGGGAAAATCTTGTATATATAGAGTTTTGGAAATGACTTTCAAACTCAATAAGCAGAGGGGATTAGTTATTCCTAGAGATGGGGATAACACAGTACTCCCGTGTTGTTTTGTTTTGGTTTTCAATGTAGTATAGTAGGAGCAGACAAAGCACGAGCAAAAATGGCAAATCATTAGGTGATCATGCAAGACTAATAGATAGGAAGAAGAACACACAAGTGATCATTATACATATAAAAAACGAACTAAACATTCTTCAACTGACATTGCGACGTGGCCCAACTAATTAAAGGAAGAAGAACGATTATATATCGACTCCTGGATATGGATAGTTTTTCTCGACTGCTTATACCGTACAGAAACTAGACACGAAGATAGCAGGAGACATCACAATGAAGAAACAAAAGGACGCGCACTCGGAATTTCATGTATGGAAGACACTCTTCCGTCACATTTCTTTTTTACTTCAACCAACATTTCTCACTCTCATTTTGTACTGTGCTCCCCCGTTTAACTCCCGGTAGAAAGTCACAATATCTCCACTTTTGAGGCCAGCATCGCGAGCAATGTCATGCCAACCTCTTGTAAATACAAGCTTTCCTGATCTGGTGGAGCAGTGAATTGTCACCGGGTCCAGTAAACGGGTGCCGGCAGATGACTCAACTATGGTGGACAATTCTCGGTGTTCTAGGCTAGAATCGCGTGGCAGCACCAATCCCCTCTCAAGATCAATAGAGTTGAGTTGCTTTGTGAAGATTTCCATGGCAATATAATGAGAATTATTGCTATGAAATAATTAGGTTAAAGAAGGTTTTGTGTGTTTGTAGTGAAAGACCTTGAAGTTATTTATAGAGAAATCAGTGATGTTATGATAAGCCAGCTAGCTTGTTGCGAAATGTCTTGTTTCACTCTCTTTTTATTATTAATAGTTGAGAATAATTAGGAGGCTTAATCTAATAGTTAATCAACCCTTTCTATATATATATATATATATGTGTGTGTGTGTGTGTGTATGTATGTAGGACAATATACAATAGTAATGGTAGAGGTTACCACACAAGAGTATATCTATAATATTTTCTATATAAGTACATTCTATAAAATGCCCCCTCAAGCTGAGGGTGAAGGATCAACCCGAAGCTCCTCCACCCTCAGCTTGAAACGAAAAGCAGTAAACAAAGAAGTAGGAAGTGGCTTAGTGAAGACATTGACAAGTTGATCCTAAGAGGAAATAAAACGAATCTGAATCTCCTTCTTTGCAACTCTATCTCAGACAAAATGATAATCGACCTCAACATGTTTTGTGTGAGCATGAAAAATAGGATTCATAGACAAATAAGTGGCACCAAGGTTGTCACACTAGGTAATAGGAGCAGAAGCAGACGGAATCTGGAGATCTGTTAATAAGTACTGAAGCCAGATAACCTCAGCAGTGCCATCGGCTAAGGCTTTGTACTCAACTTCAGTAGAAGAGCGAGCAACTGTGCGTTGCTTACCGAATTTCCACGAAATCGGCGTCTGACCAAAAAACACAAGGTAACCACCCGTAGATTTTTTGTCCTCAACACTGCCTGCCCAATCTGCATATGTAAAACCATGTAAGGCAAAAGAAGAACTACGAGTAATATGTAAGCCATGTGATGTCGTACCCCGAAGATAACACAAGATGCGTTTCACGGCAGCCCAATGAGAATCTATAGGAGCATGCATAAACTGACAGACTCTGTTAACAACAAAGCAAATATCCGGGCGTGTAAAAGTGAGATATTGAAGAGCACCCATAATTTGACGAAAGCGGGTAGCATCAGAAAACAATGGATTGGGCAGAATGGTAGCTTTGGATGTAGAGATAAGAGTATCAACAGGTTTGCAAGATAACATACCAGCCCGAGTGAGGATGTCAAGTATATATTTATGCTGGCGGAGCATAAGACCCAACTGGTAGACTGAACCTCAATACCCAAAAAATAATGAACAGAACCCAAGTCGCGAAGCTTAAATTCTTAGCTCAGTAGCTGAATGAGGTGTTGAAGCAGAAGAGAGTTACTACTCGTAGCATAATATCATCAACGTAGACTAGAAGATAACAAATATTAGCACCAACAGAGAAGATAAACAATGAGGTATCCACCTTAGAGGCACGAAAACCAATAGATAACAAGAAATCATTCAGACGAGTGTACCAAGCCCACGGAGCCTGTTTTAAACCATATAGAGATTTGTACAATCGGCACACATGAGAGGGAAAAACAGAATCAACAAAACCTGGAGGTTGTTTCATGTAGACCTCCTCGTCAAGAACACCATTGAGGAAGGCATTATGGATGTCAAACTGATGAATTTTCCAACCACACAAAACTGCAATGGAGAAGACTAATCTGATGGTCACCTGTTTGATGATAGGACTAAAGGTTTCAGAGTAATCAATACCTTCTTGCTGAGTGAAACCTCTAGCAACCAAACGCGCCTTATACCTCTCGATGCTACCATCAGATCCGCATTTAATCTTGTACACCCACCGACTACCAACAACATTCATAGAGGGGTGAAACGACACTAAGGTCCAAGTTCTGTTTGCGCGTAAGGCCTGAATTTCCTCATACATAGCACTATGCCACACCTCATATCTGTTAGCATCATTAAAAACAAGTGGCTCATGAGAGGGAGGAGAAACTACCCGGCTGAAGGAGATAACAGAGGCTGCGATAGTGGTGGTAGACAACAATGTCTTGGGCTGTCTTGGATGAAGGACCATGGCATGTTGACGAACAGCTTGGCATGGAGAAGTGTGACCTGTACCTGGAAGGTGCTGAAGAGGATACGAGGAGAGGTCTACACAGAGCTACAGACCAGTTGAAGATGCAGTGGAGGGACTGGTCGGCACTGTAGACACTAGTGAGGCTGCGGCAGAACTGGGATGATTTGCTGCAAAACCGGGCTGCTCTGCTACAGCAGACCTAAGAACATGCACATCCAGTGATGGAGAACCTATTCTTGCACAATGATCATTGGAAAGACAAGCATATGGTGACAGTTAGTATGGGATGGGGATGAAGGGGTGGCAAAATCAATGGGCAAAGGGGTAGGCTGGTGGGGTGCGGCAGAGGGCTAAATTAGGTTGTGGTTGGGACCGGTTTGGTAAGTTGGAGGCTGAAAATATGGAGGAGGGTTCAAGGATGGAAGAAAGGTAGGTTGGGTGAGGTACCGGTGAGGATATTACCTGTTCAGACATCGCAAAAGGAAAGATATTTTCATGAAAACGAACATGACGGGAAACATAAATACGATGAGATTCTAAATCAAGACAACGATAACCAAGATGGAATGAGCTATAGCCTAAAAACAAACAAGGAGAAGACCGAAAATCTAATTTATGAGCATGATATGGACGCAAAAAAGGGAAACAAAGACACTCAAAAGTACAGAGGAAGTTATAATCAGGAGTGCGACGAAACAGACACTCAAACAGAGATGTATTTTGGAGAACAAGAGTAGGCATGTGATTAATAAGGTATACCGATGATTCAAAAGCATAGTTCCAAAATCGCTATGGGGCACTACACTGACCTAAAAGGGTTAGGCTAGTTTCGACAATATGCCGATGACGACGTTCAACAGTGCCATTTTGTTCATGAGTATGAGGACAAATTAACCGATGATGAATACCAATGGTCTGAAAAAATTTATTTAATTTACAATATTCACCACCCCAATCAGTTTGAATAGATTTAATTTTAAGTGAAAACTGACGCTCAACAAGTGTTTGAAAACGTTGAAAAGTGGAAAAGACATTAGATTTCACAACAAGCGGATAATACCATATATTTTTGGTATGCACATCGAAAAAAATCAAAAAATAGTGGAAGCCATCAGAAGAAAGCATAGGAGCAGGATCCTAAACATCACTAAAAATTAAATCAAGTGGGGCAGAAGTTCTGTGACCTGTAGGTCGCAATGACAAACGGGACGACTGCTTAAAGGACAAGCTTGACACTAGGTAAGAGAACGTCAAAAAGTACATATGATTTTATTTTCGAAAACTAACAAATTTAAAATGCGAGAGGCTGGATGACCCAAAGGACGATGCCACAGCTCGACAATCGTGGAGATGCAAGGAGACCAAAAAGCTAGAGGAACTGACGTGGCAGAAGACTCGGAGAGGACATAAAGACCATCATGACTCTGACCGGAAAGGAGAACTTCCTTGGTGATGAGATCCTTGAGATAAAACATAGAAGCATGAAATTCAAAATAAACATGATTATCACGGAAGAATTTTTGAACAGATAACAACGGTTTGGTAATATGAGGCATATGGAGAACATTAGATAATCTAAACATGCGTTTTGGGGAATGTAATGTAGTGTTGATGATACAAATTACATATTTCCATTGAGGAAGGCATTATGGATATCAAGCTAATGAATTTTCCAACCACACGGAACGACAATGGCAAAGATTAATCTAATGGTCGTCTGTTTGATAATAGGACTAAAGGTTTTAGAGTAATCAATACCTTCTTGCTGAGTGAAACTTCTAGTAACTAGATGCGCCTTATACCTCTCGACGTTGCCATCAGATTTGCGTTTAATCTTGTACACCCACCGACTACCAACAACATTCATTGAAGGGTGAAACGACACTAAGGTCCAAGTTTTGTTCGCACGTAAGGCCTGAATTTCCTCACGCATAGCACTATGCCACGCCTCATACCTGTTAGCATCATTAAAAAGAAGTGGCTTATGAATGGGAGGAGAAACTACCCAGCTGAATGAGGCAATAGAGGTTGTGGTAGTTGCGGTGAACAGTGCTGTCTTGGGCTGTCTAGGACGAAGGACCATGTGATGTTGACAAGCAGCTGGACATGGAGAAGAGGAGCCTGTACCTGGAAGGTGTTGAAGAGGATACGAGGAGAGGTTTACACAGAGTTGTAGACTAGCCGGAGAATCAATAGAGGGATTGGTCTGCACTGCAAACACTGGTGAAGTACGGTAGAACTAGGTTGTTCTGCTGTAATAAACCTGAGAGCATGTACATCTGGTGATGGAGAACCTGTTCCTGCATAATGATCATTGGAAAGACAAGCATATGGTGACATTATGGCAGTGTTGGACAGCGATGAAGGGGTGGCAGAATCTGTGGGCAAATGGGTGGTCTGTTGTGGTCGGTTTGGGAAGTAGTAGGCTAAAAAAGTGGAGGAGGGTTCAAGGATGGAAGATGTGTAGGTTGTGTGGAGGGTACTGGTGAGTGTGTTACCTGTTCGGAATTCACAAAAGGAAAGACATTTTCATGAAAACAAACATGATAGAAGACATAAATATGATGAGATTCTAAATCAAGACAACAATAACCAAGATGGGATGAGCTATATCCTAAGAACACATATGGAGAAGACTGGAAATCTAATTTTTGAGCATGATATGGACGCAAAAAGGGGAAAAAAAGACACCCAAAAGTACATAGAAAATTATAATCAGGAGTACGACAAAACAGACACTCAAATGGAGATTTATTTTGGAGAACAAGAGTAGGCATGCGATTAATAAGATATACCGATGATTCAAAAGCATAGTTCCAAAATCGTAATGGTGCACTACACTGGCCTAAAAGGGTTAGGCCAGTTTCGACAATATGTCGATGACAACGTTCAACAATGCCATTTTGTTCATGAGTATGAGGACAGATTAACCGATGATGAATACCAATGGTCTGAAAGAATTTATTTAACTTACGATATTCACCACCCCAATCAGTTTGAATGGATTTAATTTTAAGTGAAAACTAACACTCTACAAGTGTTTGAAAACATTGAAAAGTGGAAAACACATCAGATTTGACAACAAGGATAATACCAAATATGTTTGGTATACACATTGACAAATATAACAAAGTACCGGAAGCCATCAGAAGAAAACATAGGGGCAGGACCCCAAACATCACTAAATATTAAATCAAGTGGGGCAGAAGTTTTGTGACCTGTAGGTCGCAATGACAGACATGACGACTTGCCTAAAGGACAAGCTTGACACTAAGTAAGAGAACGTCTAGAAGTACATACGATTTTATTTTCGGAAACTAACAAATTTTAAATGCGAGGGTTGGATGACTCAAACAACGATGCCACAGGTCGGCAGTCATGGAGATGCAAGGAGACCAAAAAGCTTGAGGAACTGACGTCTCAGAAGACTCAGAGAGGATATAAAGACCATCATTACTCTTACCGGAAAGGAGAACTTCTTTGGTGATGAGATCCTTGACATAAAACATAGAAGTGTGAAATTCAAAATAAACATGATTATCACGACATAATTTTTGAACATATAACAACGGTTTGGTAATATGAGGCACATGGAGAACATTAGCTAATGTAAAAATGTGTTTTGGGGAATGTAACATAGTATGTCCTTACCGTCACCAACATGCAAAAAATCATTACCAAGATAGGATGCAGAATCGGCCAGAGTTGCAAGATCAGGTGTGACGTGTTGATTCGAGCCGGTGTCGGGGAACCAAGTCGTAGCAGAAACATTCCCAACAGCAAGGTGAGCAGAGGGCAGCTAGGTGCTGCTGCGAAACTGGGGACAACGAGGATCTGTGTGACCGAAACTGGAGCACAATTAGCAGTGGACATGCTGCTGTCCAGACCACTGCCCAGCCCCTGAGTTACGTCTAGTCTGCTGCTAATTGTTTGGCCACTAGTTTGCAGCAGATTGGCCCCTGTTCTGGTAAGTGTAGCGGTTGCTGTTAGGACGCCAATTACCTCGAGAGCGACCCTTGTTGCGACTGAATTTCAAGCTGTGATGAGACATGGCAAGATGAGCAAAAGGTTGTGGTGTTGGTAGCAGTGGTGGCTGCTGCGACAGAAAAGAAGACAGTAGAGAGGGAGCGGCATCCATGGAATGAAAGGAGTTCTTATGCAGAAATTCATGGGTAAGAAGGTGGCTGTGAAGATCAGCATATGACAGTGGTTCTACCTTGGTTATGAGATTCATCACCAAGTCTTTGAACTCACCATGAAGGCCACAAAATATATAGAGATTGAAGTCTTCAAGAGACATAGGGCGACCATCAACATCTAATTTGTCAAATAGCGATTTGGCTTGCTGCATGTATATACTAACTGATGAGTCTCCTTGTCGAAGGTCTTGAAAGGAGCCATGGAGTTGCATGATGCGAGAATTAGATGGAGAGGCAAACGCTTTATTAAGAGTGCACCAAACACAATGCGAGGTAGAACAATCTACCACGAGAAGCAACACATCCACAGAGAGAGAGGAGAGTAAAGCACTTAAAATAAGTTGATCCTGTTGCTTCCAACGAAGAAAAGAAGGGCTAATAGCAGAGGAAGAACCAGCAGAACTCTAAAAAACATGAGATGGAGGACACGACACTGAGCCGTCAACGAAGTGAAAAACACCTTGACCAAGGAGATAGGGCTTAATCTGCATTCGCCAATAGAGATAATTTGTGTTTGTAAGTTTCAACGAAACAACTTGGTGGATGTTTGATAAAGGAATGATAATTGGAGTGTGTGTTCCCATAAGGGGCAAAGGAACGACAAATATTTGTGAGGAGGAATCAGAGACATGCTCTGCAAGTGGAGGCTATTGTTGGGGAGGAAAGACACCACCGACAGCAGCTTGTAGATGACTGGTTGGCTGTGCTGCACCACCGGTGGTGAGGGAAAAGTCAGCAGCAGCAATAGAATCTATTTAGGAAAAGCAGAGAGGAGGTCGGCTGCAATGAGGGAGAGGGAGAAAAGAGTTCTGACGGCAGAAGACTCTGATACTAAGTTGAGAATAATTAGGAGGCTTAACCTATTGGTTAGCCAACCCTTTCTATATATATTTGTATGGCAATATACAATAGTAATGGTGGAGGTTACCATACAAAAGTATGACTACAATATTTCCTATATACAATATTTCATATATAGGTACATTATATAATAATAAGTATTTTGAATCAGTCATTTGCTTCCAGCTATATATCCACCGACCATTTAGACATAAATTGTGAAATGGTCCACTGTGAACCAGCAATTCAACTATTTATTGGTTTCTTAACACTTTGTTTTGATAATAATGATATGAATTTTCAATTAAACTATTTTCATTTATGCTAGCTCTTTTCTGCATGCTATGACATCATCTAGACATAAAATGCTAAACCAAAATAGCAATGCTATGACAGCTCTTTTCTGCATATAAAAAGATTTTGAACTGTAGCGAATAAACGTGAAAAGATTTTGAGCGGTAGCGCACTACCTAGCATCTTGTTGAAAGAAAACCAAAAAAATATATAGCAGTGATAAGAGAATACAGGGGCGCTCAGAAATAATCAAAGATTGGTTGAGGATATTAAAAAAAAACAAAAATTAAAATTTGATATTGATTGATGATGGCTCAATTAGCCAAGAAAATATAGTTTCTGAGACTTGCAGAACACATTGGCAAGGAGTTGATCAGCTGTAAAATCTATGGCGAACCACCCGGTTATATCCTGCTGATCCCTTTACAAATACCATTGCTATATTTGTTGTGTTGTCAAGCCTGATATCTCCCTGGCAAATCCCAACCCCGTCTTTTGGTAGTTGTAAATTGCAGAGCACAACCACATCACTCAAGCTTGTCGCAGGCGCCATTTGATTTGCAAAGTCACTGGATTCAGGGAAGAGCCCCGAAACCCTAATCGGGCTATCACAGAAGGTCCCCGGCCTGCATGCACAATGCACAATCTTGTTGTCTTCCATCAGACAAGATTTCTAGTTGGATTCTAAATTATATTGGGAATGTTCTTATGCTCTGGCTTTTGTTGTCAATCTCATCAGTTAATTTTTTTATTAATTGTTTGGTTAACAATTGTGGTATTTTATGATATAAGATTGTCTCTTTATTAACACAAATTTTTTTATGCTTAGGTTATTCTTGAGCTAATGGCTTTTGGAATTTCAGGTTCATATATAGGGGCTCGAGTGGAAATGGTACATTTGCAATTCAGATAGCTAAGCATCAAGGGCTTAAAGTGTTGTGTCAGCAGGTTCAGCCTCCACTTCGCATCCAGCTTCATTGGTTTTCTATGAAGTCATGCTATGCTAAGTGGCATATACTTTATTTCTTGATCATCAAGGAGTGAGGAAAAGCTAGCTGTTTGTGAGGATCTTAGAGCTGATGTATGCATCAATTACAAGATTGAGGACTTTGTGGCAAAAGGGAGGGAAGAAACGGGTGGGAAAAGTATGTTCTTTACAACTGTAAATGTAATAGGGTTTGTGCTTATAAATGTATCAATAGCACTGCCATACTTTAATTTTTAATAGCATTTTGTTTCTTAATGAAAACCCAATTAATAGTTATTAACTACTAGATTTTTCTTTCGTATTTCAAGAATGATCTGGATTCATACTGGAAAAATTATTGCCTACAACATCCAGGGAGATTTAGATTAGTAAAGAAGTTGAGTTTGCTGGCAAAAAAGATACAAAACATAGAACCATGGGGTATTTGGTAACCAAGGTAAGAAATTAAAGGAATTGGAGGGTAAAATTAAGCAGTTAAAAGATTTGATGGAGTACCAGCACATGAATGAAGCCGAGAGAGCAGAGTTATCGTCTCTAAAATCTAAACAATGACTAGTTAGCAAGCATGTTAAATCGATCTGGAGGTAAAATATTGGTGTAGACTAGGTGATCAAAACATGAAGTTCTTTCGTATAACAGAAAATTTCAAGAAATCTCGTAACTGTATTGTGAAGATCTACTGGGGGAAAAGAGGGAGGCAAGAAAATATGCAATGTTAGCTGGTCAACTGTTTCTCTGCTAAAAAATGCTAGTGGTCTTGGGATCGGATCTCTAAGGGATAAAAACAAAGCTCTAGTGTTCAAATGGCTATGGAGGTTTGGTTCGGAAGAGTCGAGCATGTGGAAGGATGTGATTAAAAGCATATACAACACTAAATCCTCCAAAATTATTCCACAATATCCTATTTCAGGAACTGGAAGTACATGGTCTCATATTGTTAGTCATTGTGTTACCAATAATAGGATGCAAGACATTGTGAATCATCAATCTATGGTGCTAGCTGGTAATGGTAAGAGGATTAAATTCTGGCTTGATGATTGGACAACTACTGGTAGCTTGGCAGAACAACTTCCTGCCCTATTCCGGTTATCCAATGATAAAGAAGCAAGCCTTGATAAGATGGGGATGTGGGATGGTCATGCTCGGTTCTGGTTATTCTCCTGGATTAGACCTTTGCGAGGAAGAAATTATAGTCTTCTAGACCAAATGACTGTTATTCTTTCGACAGTGCATCTAAACAAAGATGCAGAGGATAGATTAGTTTGGAAAGCCAACTCTACGGGTACATTCTAGGTTCTTCGTCAAATCTCTATATGGGCTCTTAAGTCTTAATCCCTCTATGGACACTAGCTTCTCATTTACTAGGATCTGGAGAGGAATCGTCCCTCCTAAAGTAGAAGTATTATGTTGAATGGCTATCATTAAAAAAATCAACACTCGTAGTATGTTGGTCAGAAGAGGTATATTAGACATCTCAACTGTTGCTTGTCCCATTTGCTTAGCTGAGGAAGAATCGGTTGATCATATCCTTCTGCATTGTCACAAACATTGGATAGTTTGGTCTAGAATTATCAATTGGTGGGGCTTAGCGTGGTGTTGCCCAAAGAACTTGGCAACCCTTTTCTCTCAATGGGAATCTTTGGTTTATGGAAAATTTTAGAAAAAAGCTTGGTTGATGCTGTTTTTTTCAATGACATGGTCTCTTTGGCTTCAACGTAATGAGGTGATATTCAAGCAGACAACCCTGAACTATGAATTCTTCCTTATTATTAATTGTCTCTGCTTTTGGATAATTGTTCTTATTCAGCTTCAGATTTAATAAGATCAACAGAAGGGCTGTTACGATGGACTAATACTAAAACACCAAGGGTAGTTGTTGTGTGGTCTCCCCCTATGGCTAATAGCTTCAAATGGAATATGGATGGTTCCTCTCTTGGGAAGCCAGGCCCCTCAGGTATAGGTGGAGTCTTGTGAAATCATAATGGAATTCTTCTTGGTATTTTCTCCTTGTTAGTTGGGATTTTAGACTCCAATGTAGCTGAGCTAAGAGCAGTTGTCAAAGCTATTGAACTATCAGCCTCTAATTGCCGCCTGCACCATAAACATATTATTATTAAATCCAACTTTGCCAATTTCATTAGATGGATGAAATAACCCTCATAATAGGCCTTAGCTACATCATAATCTTTTCTCCTCTGTTCAGAGATTAGCTTCATGCTTTGGGTCACTCACATTCACTCATTCTCTTCGTGAGAGTAATCACATGGCAGAACAAGGAGTGTTCAGAAACGCTCTAATTTTTGTTTGATATGCGGGTCTTCTATTTCTTTAATTTGTGGTTGCGGATCTTGGGGAAACTGGATTGTTTCTCAGGCAGGGTTCGGGCTCATGTTGTATTATGATGGCAAGGTGCAGGATCCTGATTGGTGTGTGCCAATGATTGGTAGAATGCTCTAGTTCTGTAAAGGAGTCGAATCATCAAGATCTTCATAGGCAATTTGAGCTTGTCATATCTTTGTCTTGTGTGCAAATTCTTTGAAGTATAATCTAATGTTGTAAGTGTTTCCTGGAATTTAAAAAGCTCCTATTCAGACAATTTTCTAGCCTTCAAGGTCTAATTTAGTATGCTATTTTGATAAGATTTCTGGTACAGGCAGTTCATGCTCGTCCTACTGAGTAATTTTCCAGCTTCTTCCTTCAAGGATTTTTAACAGGTTTCTGTGTTTATTGCCTGGTGCTACTGGATCTGTTAAAAGGCTTTCGTGCTATTATAGTGGTCATTCTTGTGTTTGAGTAATCAGTCTTGTTTCCTATAGATTGGCTGTTCTGTTTTCTCTGTTTTAGTGTGGCGGCGATCCTGTTCCTCAGCTTGTTAAGGTGCTAAAGGCTGATTTCTTGAGAGGCCATGGCTGGCCCCAGCAAGTGATATCAAATTGTGTTTCGGTTAAGAAGAGGAAAGATGGAAAGAATTTGTTTTAATTCAAACCTGGAACAAGGTGGAAGTTTGCTTGGCAATTCAATTTGGTGTGGCATCAAATCTGCATCTTTTGGCTATTATTTTGTTATTTTAGTTTTTTGGTTTTGTTGATCATTTCATTTGATAGATCTGTTAAACTCGAGCTGTAAGCAAACTTTCACTACAACATTTAACAATTTTACCGATGAAATTATTCCGTCGGTGTAAGACACATATTCCACTACCAGAAAACCGGCGAAAACCTATGGAATTTTTTCGTCGGTAATTCTTACCGATGTAAATGATTTCGTCTCCAACTCTATCGGTATATACCGACGGAATACGTCCGTCGGCAATATGGTCTGTATATATCGACGAAATTAGTTTGTCGGTATATACCGACCGTATCGCCGACGACCTATACAGTTTGTTTGGAAAGTTGCAACGGTGTGGTGATGTGGATTTTTTTTCAGACGAGTTTACCGACGGAATGACCAAGAGATTCAAACCAAGATAGCTGTATAGTGATGTGGCACTTTCACCGGCGGAACCTGTACATCAGAGATTCCATCTGTAAAAGCCATTATATACCCACTTTGCCGACACTTCTTCCTCTGTTTCTCCTTCTTCTTCCCCTTCTTCTTTCCCATCCCACCTCTCCCCTCCAAAACTGTAGCCAACCACCCATCCCAACTCTCTACTCTTCTCAACACAAGCACTCAAGTTTCTTATACTTTTGTATGTGGTCACAATTAATATCCGTTCTTGTGGATTTTATCATTTTTATAAGTAAATCTATCATTTTTAGTTTTAACATTTAAATGTGAATTTTATTGTTTTATTAGTATATGTATTTTGTTAACGTATGTACTTGTTTGATTGTTATTTGTCAAAGAAACTTGTAGTATGAATGTATAATTTTGTAGTTGTTATAGTTTGTTTTAGATTTTGTCAAATTATATTTGTTT
>Ga0307517_10004502_pt1 | contig 21395 bp, 24 predicted proteins | sample 23_EM_MG_FD_194515 | JGI IMG/M metagenome (GOLD analysis project Ga0307517, IMG submission 194515) | Populus trichocarpa ectomycorrhiza microbial communities from riparian zone in the Pacific Northwest, United States - 23_EM | ecosystem: Host-associated > Plants > Roots > Unclassified | place...
ACACGGATAGCGATCAGGTCTTCCGTGATGCTATCGAAAATTTTGATCTTCACGAAAGCCGTTTGCGGGTTAGTAGCCGATATCGGAGGAGAATTAAGCTTAGCAGCGTTTGAATGGGATCGCGATCGGGTTGTAGCAGAAGGTTGTGGTGACAGTCCGAACGATGGCGAAGTCACAGAAGCAACAGAGGTTCGACCCTGCCCATCACCGAAGTGATCGTCATGGTCGTGGCCGTTCGTGTGGTTCCACCCTCCACCAGAGTAAGGGTGGTTATCACCAGAGTAAGGATGGTTATGTGTCCACTGGGGCTTTGTCGGCGCAGGTTGAGGAGAGTTTCCGGGGGATGAACTATACCCTGAAGTTCGCTGATGTGAAGTTGTGGAGCCAGTCCTCTGGTGGTTTTGGGAGGCGAAGGGATGCTGGGGGGATTGCTTGTCGTGCAAATCGTACCCGTCCTCGTGGTAGCCGTATGGGTCATGCGCACGAGAGTTTGAGCGGGAGCTCCCATTGTCGTACCCGTTGTCGTATCCGCCGTTGAGGTTCATACGACCCATCTGATCGTGTAAACCATTGGCGTCGTCATACGGTAGTTCCTGCGGGTACCCTTCTGGTGGGTCTCCGGAATCAAATATAGCTTGAATGTCTTCTGTACATGGGTCAATTTCCACCTCTGCGTCGCCAGGTTTGATCGCTAGAAACCTCCTGACGACCACGGACTCCAGGATATACCTCGCGGACGTCACCTTCAACGTACACAACGACCGGAGGTACTTGTCTAGCTCGTCTTTCCTCGTCAGCGTGACCCCATTATCAACGCGTTCGACAGGGCCGGGCATATACGGGATCAAACGGGGAGAAGGATTCTCCACCTCTCGTCCGGCTTCCCTGGGGAATTTCTCGAGTAGCTCGATCTGGAAGTCGTAAAAGTCGTTATAGCACCGATACAGGACGTGTTGTCTGGCGGGGGGAAGGTCGAAGCTACCGTTTGGATTGTACGGCTGGAAGACAATATGGACACGGAACCAATACTCGTCCATTTCTGAGTGGAACGAGACAACTTCTGCAGAGAGAAGGATCCCTTCTGGTAGGGCCGGGTCCTCGTCGGGGGATTGAGGTTGGGGTGGGTATGCGGATTGGGGTGGGGAGGAAGTTGAAGGAAGCAATGTGGGAACTGAAGTGGACTTGGGCATGTAAGGGCTGTCCGAGACCGCGGACTTGGTGCTCATATCGTCCAAAACACCCAACGAGATACTCGTGGCCTTGTAGTTGAGCATCTGACGTTTCCATTCTTCGACTTTTGGAAGGGCTCCCTGGTCGATCAATGTGTTCACGTCGCGGATGGGCAGGTTCGTTATCGGGTCGCGGACCTCGACGAACGAGACGGGGATGAGACCCGGTCGGCCAAGTCGTCCGATCGGCTTCGCGACGAACCACTCTCGATTAGATTGGGCGACAACGGAAATGGGGTCTCCAGCTTTTGCTTCGAGCTCGTCCGGCCTTTCCGCTGCAAAATCATGTTGAACGACCGCGTAGAAAACCTGAGGCTTGGTGGTCGGAGATGTTGGGCTAGACCCCTCCTGGGGCGAACCAAACGTGGACGCACGGGAACTACGTAAAGGCGCAAGATTAAGAAGATCAGTGACCATTGAATACCAAGGCGGTTAATGGACCGTGGAAGGGGGCATACGTTGGGTTTCCCTTGGAGAACTCCTCAAACATTGCCCTCGGCACGAGGCCGCGCGCTCCGGTCATGGGGTTGTGGGCTTCGTACCACAGACCCTGGTTATCGACGTCTCGAAGGACATGGAAAAAGTCGCCCTTCTCGAAGGAGAGCTGTTGCGGAGCCTGGGAACGGAACTTTGAGGTCGCGCGGATAACACGGGTAGGAGGGGGCAGGTTAGCGACTGCCTTGGAAAGTGTTGGGCTGGTGATTGGGGTTGAAATGTGGTGGGAAGAGTGGTGGTGGTGGGAGGAATGCGAGGGATGGTGGTCCTTGGTACTGCTGAGTGATTTTCTGAGGGCCTTCATCGTCTGGTCGGTAGGAGTACAAAACCAAATAAAAGTACAAGAAAAAGATGGCGAGCGTCGGGAAGAGCCTGGCCCTATTTCACTGAATGCGCAGAGAAGGCAAGATACCACAGAACACGTGACGTGGTAACGACCTCTATTGTTCTAACCTCAGACGCGATCATCCTCTCCAACGACCATTGTGCTCCATAGCTTACAACGGAACAACGTACGCCCCCGCTACACCAGCGATGCACTACTGGACGTCGAGGTTACTGTGCCCCCCCGGCTTTAACCCCGTCCAAGTGGCAACAGAGCTCGGTTCTTCCGCTTCTAACGTCTACGTTTGAAACGCCGGCTATCAGCAGATGATCCGAAGGAGACAGCGAAGAGACGTACCTCCACCAAGATGCCCAACACGCCATCAACCTCGGATGGTGGTAGACCGCACCCTGCTCCAATTAATCTCCGATACTCCGACATCCGGCCACCAGTCCCAGCCTCCGCTTGGAACTTGACGAGCTCTTCGAATGCAACCTTGCGACGCTTCCGGTGTTGGACCATCTCCTCCCTCAGCTTCTCGCATTCCTCTTTCAGCGCCTCCGGGTGGGTTGGGATGTTCGCGTAGAGTTCAGCAAGGTCTGAATTGTCCATCATCCGGCGCTTGAGCCCAGGAACTGATTCCTCCACCTCATCGACGAGCGAAGCGCTGGATGGAATGGAAGGAATTTCACCATGATTGATGTCCCTGACCTGCTTCTCGCGCTCCTCCTCATCCTTCACCCACTTCTCCCACCCAAGTCGATAACGTTTGCCCATCTTTGTCACGACCTCGTCTTCCAGCCCCTTGAGTCTGCTTTCGACTTGAGGGAGACCCTGAGCCTGATTCTGGAGATGGGTTACCGCACGCTGACTCTCCAGGATTTCTCCTTGGATATTAGCGAGCAAAGCGTTGGCCTGATTCATACTCCGCTCCTTCTCCCGAAGTTCGCTGTCGAACGATGCCGCCAGGCTGTCCAACATGTCTGCCATCTCGTTGACACATTTCGTACTCGCCCTCTGTGCCGTACTGGAGTGGTGCAACGGCGCCCGGTCGCCGTTTGCGGGGGCGAAGGCGTAGTTGTTCGGTGCTCCAGTGGGTGGGTATGCCGCCTGAGCATTCCGGAAGGACATCGAATTGCCACGGGAAGGAAGAATAGGGGAGGCCCTGAATCGCTCGTCTTCCAGAATATAGTCCTCCGTCGACTTTCCGTCCCTATTCTGAATTTTCGGGTCAGCTCCGTGGTCAAGGAGGAGCTTGACAAGCCGTTTGCTGCGGCATCTTGCAGCGAGGGTCAACGCAGTTTCACCGTCCTCGTCCTGGAAGTTGATGATATCCGTCAATTCCTTTGGGAAGTCGGATAACCGGTTAAGGATCGTTTCCATGTAGTAACGAGCGGCGTGCGTCTTGCCCTTGGTCATCGCAATATCAACGATATGGTGGAAAACGGTCCGGTTGGAATGGTCGATGTTCAGTGTTGACCTGTGCAATAACTCGTACAACTCGGGGAACTTGCGGACGTCATAGTTGTTCGCAAACATAACACTCCGCATGAGAGCAGTCTGACCGGTGCTGTTAACCTTGTAGATATCTGCCCCAGCAGAAAGCACCAGTTTGACTATCCTGATTCGCCCCATAGCCGCAGCCCAGTGCAAAGGAGTGTGACCATCGTCATCGATAGCCATGTTTGGTTCAAAGTCTTGAGGAGGTGTGATCAGCACAGGGGGGATCTGATTGGTGTCTGAGATAAAGTATTCCAAGATCTGGTCGGCGTACTCCGCCGGACCGCCCATCTTTGGGGGCGGACTGTCGCCATGACGCTGACGTCTGGGTTTTCGTCTCCGCGATCGCGGCGAGTCAGGGACCTCCTCGGAGTCGTAGCCTGCATTTGTCCCAATCGGGGAAGGAGTTCGGGAGCTTGAGGAGGCCACGTCCGACGGCGTGGGCGGTAACGACCCGTCCACAGAACCTCGGTCCGAGAGCGTTTCTATATCCGATTCCTCGTTTTGTTGTTTACGAGACGAGCGAGTGGCGCGTCCAGGTGCGGGGGGTTCTGGTGGTGGCTGTTGTTGCTGTCCACGACGGAGTTGCTTCGTAGCTGGGGCGGTGACATGTTTGGGGGCAGGCGGGGGGCTTTTAGAGTCTGGGCTGAACTCGAGGATCGGGCGAAGTAGATTGTCGCAATGATATTGTTTACAGAGGGTGATACCGCGCTCCAAAGGAATCCAAGTGCCTGAGACACACGACCTTGAGTCAGACCAATCTTCTCCGAAGTCCAGTAACTGTAGACAGTACCTTGATACTTCCCGTACCCTCCCTGGACCTTTTCGTGCTCTCCCTTCTGGACCTCGCGTTCCAAAATCCTGGTTCGTTGGGGCTTGTCGAAATTCGCGACCTTGAGGATTTGAGTCGCGTTCAGCCATGAATCCGAACGACGACGCATGACTGCTACGCCATTGCACATCCTGAACACACGAAAGCATAGTCAAAAACCTTGTTCATGTCTCCTCGGAAAATAAAAATTTGGAGTCTCAGGCGAAGCCACGTACATCTCGAATACAGGGATGCCACTGTACGTGGCCTAGAACCCCCAGAATCAGTTTTGTCCGAGTTTGGGCATACCCGAGGTCCATACCTTGAATATCTGGTTATCTGGCATCTTGTCTCACCGGTTCTGGGCTGAAGAATACGATAGAACGCGTGCGACGCGAGGAATAACACAGCACTGGTCCTGTGGTGGGTCGTGTCGTGTTCGAGCCCTAGGACATGGGAGTACGGGAGAGACGATCGCTTTCACGCTCAACGCGACTTGCGCGGCTGTGCGCCCGAGGGAGGTGACTCCGGCCCACTTCCGCTTTCTTGGCTACGTAACGGATGGCGGACCCCTTGCTCCCAGAAATATCCTCCGCCGTTCGTGCTTTATTCTCATCCAGGACAGTGACTACCCCAATATCCTCTCTGAACCTCCTCGGCCGCGTAATCGCTACCTCGCGCAAGGCACCCCCACTCCGGCTTCACGAGCTACATCGGTTCGAGGCGATACTCGAGGCTCTCTCACAACCACAAGGCTGGGAACATGGGACCATCGCCCTACTCAAGGATGCATCTGACGTCACGGTAATGAACGTTGTTTTGGTCAAGAAATCGACCCAGGTTCCGTATGACGGCAGCAGCATAGTGCCCAACCCCAAGAAGCGGAAACGACCCCCGGTGGACGAAGAAGCGGAATCTCGGGAGGGCTCGGAGCACGGTCAATCATCCCTAGAAGAGGAGGAAATACCTCCTCCGAAGCCTACTGTCTCTTCTCTCAGTAACCTGAGCAGGGAGATGAAGGAGATCTACGAGATTCTCCAAAAACCAACTGCGAAGGGGCGGCTACTGGCCGAACAGGTACTGTCCTGTCCCAAAGTACACGTTCTTTGTTTGGACCTCTCACATGTGTCCAGCGTCGATCCCCCAACGGAAGTTTCGAGCCCATTTGCCCCCACGTAACCAAGGCGGACTGCATACAGGCTCAGCGTTCCAACCTCTCACACGAAAGCCCTAACCTGACGATAACTCCCTGTGAGAGGGTCCACTTCCGTCCTCTTATACGCCCCCACACAGACATCACCCTCGGTCATTGTTCGTATCTCAACACATGTTATTCCGAACCCACGTATGCGCAATCACCTTCCATCCCTCCTCTACCCTCTGCACAGCTCCCGCGTCCCCCTGGAGCGGTTTCACTCCCATCTGGCTTGGGGGCAGGTGGAAGAGGGAAAGAGAAAGCTCCTTGTCGGTACCTCCACTATGAAATTGACTATGACGAGGGCGATGGTGGTGCTCAGGAAGCTCAGGCATGGAGGAACAGTATTAGAGGGAGGAGAAAACCGTATAAATTGGAGATTGGAATGGGTCCACTCGGAAAAGAGGCCCAACCGGTGAGGGATTTCTCTCTGCACACAGTCCGCGCTGACCATGTCCGCTCGCAGCTCCCCCCACAATGGCTGAATTGCGATTTGAGGCGGTTCGATTACTCGGTTCTGGGGAAGTTTCATGTTATCCTTGCTGATCCTCCTTGGGATATCCACATGAGTGTAAGCATGCCCCTTTTCGTTCCTGCTTATGGCAGGCAAACTGACGGGGAGATAGTTGCCTTACGGTACCATGACTGATGACGAGATGCGAGGGATGCCAATTCCATCGCTTCAAGACGAAGGTCTGCTCTTCCTCTGGGTCACCGGCCGAGCCATGGAAGTTGGACGGGAGTGTATGCGCGTGTGGGGGTACACTCGAGTGGACGAATTGATTTGGGTAAAGATCAACCAGGTAGAGCCCATCGCAACATAAAACTATTCATGGCTCAACTTGACAACATTATTCACAGCTCCAACGGCTAATACGTACCGGACGGACAGGACACTGGCTCAACCACACAAAAGAGCACATGTTGGTCGGAGTCAAGACTGTTCACGATGAGGAGGGCAACCTAAAGTTCCCTTCTTGGGCGAACAGGGGTATCGATACCGACGTTGTGGTTTCAGAAGTCCGAGAGACGAGCCGAAAGCCAGATGAGGTGTACGAGCTCATTGAGAGGATGTGTCCCGGAGGCAGGAAGGTCGAGATCTTTGGAAGGAAGCACAACACACGTACAGGGTACGCCACTGATTCGTACCCAGGTATCTCTGATCAAAACTAATAATTTCCTAGGTGGCTCACACTGGGGAACCAGTTGGGTACAGACCAGATCTGCGAACCAGACCTCCTGGGGAGGATAAGGGAAAGGTAACTGCTGCATTGACAAATCTCCACCCCAAACTGAACCATTGTTAGGTATCCCGACCGCGTTATTCACACACCTGGACTGACGCAAACCGCGACATCCAACGCCTAAGGTGTTAAACCCACAGCTAGCGCCTCGTGAGCTCACGGACTATATCCATCATCATATACTGTGAATGGTGATTATGTGTATCTACAATACATAACGATATATGTACGGTATAAAGTGTACAAAGATCTAACGCGCTCAATTATAACTTGAGCTCCCAACTCACGCCACACCCGCATCCCGAACCCTTTGATTGAGGATTCTCCGCAACCTGGAAGCTGCTTCCGATCATCTCTGTGGCAAAGTCGATGGTGGACCCTTTGAGCAGGGACATTGAAACGGCGTCCACGACGATGTTTGAAGGTTTGATGACGGGGTGTGAGAACACACTGTATAGAGGACAAGTGGGTCAGGTTCGGATGCATACAAGCGGGGGTTAGTGGTATTACTAATCATCCGGCTGGGAGTGTTTCGAGAGTTCCATCTTGTACTGGTACCCATGGCATCCCCCAGACTCTATGGCTATCCTCAAAGCAGCCTCGGGGTTCTTTTCTCGCTGCGAGATCGCGCGTAGTTGCTGGAAAAGTAGAATAGACTACCCGTCAGCTCGGGCGTCCAACGGAAGCAAACGTGGAAACAACGAATAGCGGATCGGGAATTACAGATAGTTGGGAACGTACCTCAGCAGCTCTTTGGGTAATCTCCAGCGTGGCCTCTTCTGGAGGTAGCAGGTCCGCGTCATACTCCGAGTCCTCGATGTCCTTAAGAGCGGGGGCATGGGTGAGGATGGAGAGTTGGGCTCCGGGAGTTTCTGTTGCGAGAACGGCTACCGACCGCCGCGTGTGATAGGCCGCGGGTGGTGTGTGTCGTCTGAGTGCGGACAGGACATTGAGGGTCCGGAGAGCTGAGGGTGGCGGGGGTGCGTGGAGAGTCAGGAGGCGTACAGCTGATGAGGGACGTAACATCCAGATGAGGCGGGGGAGAAGAGGAGCGTGACGCGTTATCCTCCCTCATCATGTCACACCTCTCATCCTGTGCTGGATCTCCACTGGACGGATGAAGGCCAAGGGCGACTTTGGCGGGCACTCCACCCAATGAGAATTGCTATAAAATCCTGATGAATCAGCGAGGATACGCCAAGAAACCATGTCTTTCAAACTCGCCATCATCAACGTTCTGTTTTCTTTCATCACTCTCTCCGGCTGCCAGGTTGGGCCGGATTCTAAGGCCGGGCTCGCTTGGCCAAACGGTCCCTACGACGACATTCGACAGTACACAACGACTGGGAAGGTGTCATGGTGCGTTCATATCCCCCAGATGTCTTGCAAGCCACCAAGTCGTGAGCTTTAACAGGTATTATACCTGGAGCCCCGGTTCCATCGACACGACCCTTGAATATGTCCCCATGCTATGGGGTGAACGACAGATTGATCAGTGGACCAATACCCTAAATCGGACGATTGGTACCCGAAGGGTCACTCATGCCCTTGCCTTCAACGAGTTAAGCCTTCTCAGTCATGTTATCCGCTTTTCAACTCACCGTCGATCACGTAGGCCGCAACAAACTGGCCAGTCAAACATGTCTTCGCAGCAAGGCGCCGACCTCTGGAGGTCTTACATGCAGCCGCTTAAGGCACAAGGTATCCGATTGGGAGCTCCTGCAACTTCGAGTGCGCCATCCGGAAAGACCTGGTTGCAGGATTTCTTTGCTGTGTGTGGAGATTGCACCGTCGATTTTGTCGCCCTTCACTGGTATGGGATAAACTCGACCCAGTTCGTCCTATACCTGCAAGACTTCCACAACTCCTTCCAACGCCCGATCTGGGTTACCGAATGGGCATGTCAGGTCAGTACATTAGCTCCGCCCTTCATTCGGGTCCCGCCTACACGGAGACACTGTAGAACTTTGTCGATGCGAATGAACAATGCTCGCAACAAGATGTAATCAATTTCATGAATGCCACGCAGTCGTTCATGGACCAAACGGAATGGGTAGAACGCTATTCCTGGTTTGGTGCGATGAGACAGATGCAGGGCGTTAACGAGGTATTTAGCTATGCTCAATGGAGGGTGATGTTCCTCATTAACCTTGTCCTAGTATGACAGAATTATGGGCTCCGATGGGAGAATTAATGATCTTGGTCGTCAGTATATTGGAGCGGTCGCACCGAACACGACAAGTGACTATATCCCCGGTGTTGTGAATGGTGGTGAGGGGGGACAGCCGAGTGACAACAATAACGACGGCAACTCGTCTCCTCTTACTTCTATTTTCCCTTCTGTCTCCAGTGCTCTCGCCGCGGGCCTCTTTGCTGCTCTCTTGACTTAGACGATTATCCCACCGACCCATCTGCAAACCGCGTATACCGCTAGACGCAGATATCCCATGTATCCGTAACATGTAGCTTATGATTGTAACCAAATGTATCCCACCCCTTGTGCGGTTCTCGGACGCCACCGTCAGTGGAACACGCCGTGTCATCGGGCCGATTGAGTAAACCAGGCTTCACGCCTTTCCCACAATTAATTTGCCATCTCTCCCCGCCTCACCCACCAAACCCCTCCCATGGGGCAACGACGCGCCCCTCTAAACCTCCCAGTGGAACTGCTCGAACATATTCTCGGCCAACCAGAGCTGAGCTTTCGTGACGTGTTGCGATGCAAAACGGTTTGTCTCCGAATCTGCTTCCGCCCATATTTCGCGGCCACCGAACCTTGACGCGAAGATGATAGCTAACACGCCACTTTTCTTGCGCACAGGTAAACCGTCATCTCAAGGATGTAATCAACCGTTCTTTATTGCTACGATACAAAGTCGAACTTGGCGCGCACGGGATGGCGGATGGTACTCCAGGGACGCGGGCACAAACTTCCACCATTTACCGGATGAAACAGCTCGGGGCTTCTCAAGAATCCTGGGATCGGTTCCAATGGACTTCACAACGGACCCTAACTTTTCCATCATGGCCAATTTCACTACTGGATGGCGATCTTCTGGCGATGCTCGAAGGGGAGGACCTGAAGCTCCTCCGTATGCCGTCGAAGTTCAGGAACCTCGAGGCGGATGAAAGGGTGTTACACGGTTTGGCTCTGGACGATCTTTATATCGACAAGACGCTGAAGCTGCTGGTCGCGATAAGGCGTGACCCAACAGAGTAAGTTCACTGACTCGAGATCCTGTCACACAACATTGGATTAAATTGTTGGTTCCTGTTTTCAGAGAACCAGTGTTCTCTGCAGCTCTGTTACATTTAGACACGGGGAAACCACATCCATCCGCAGCTATCCCCGTGTTGGTGCAGAACCTGACCGCAAAGCGGTCGGATGGTTGGTCATTTGCCATGTCGGTTACTGGACCGTACCTCGCGGTCTTGTTCCAGAACTTCACTGCAGATTATGACGCCGAAGACTGGGCTACGAGGACCGACTGGAACGAACAAGAGGATACTCTTGCTGTATGGAATTGGCACACCGGTGCACGAATGATGGTGAGTTCCTTTGTCTCGTAGCGGGTAATCTGTTGCCGGATCACTGACACACCAACCCTTGGTGAAACAGACCATCAAGTGTTGCTGTATCCGTTCATTCATATTTCTCGACTTCGGTCGGATACTGGTGGGCCACATTACCCCCGCTCCCTCGCGAGAGCCCCTCCTGCGTGTAGTGGATGTTAAAGACGGAGATGTCGAGGTCTTCCTCCAGGATGCGATCCACACTTTTCACTTCCCACATATATCTGTACTCGCTGCGGACATAAACATCCACTGCGAGCCTACTCCGACTTGGTGCCCTGGCGAAGACGAAGAAACTCTGTTCTCTGTCGCCCCTGAGCATCGGATAATTGTGATAACTCTCCGAGCCACTCAAGACAACATATTCAACTCGGACTCATACACGATCGTTGTCCTCTTCCACGATCTCATGTCTCACCTGAATTCGCCGGACGGGCTCAAGCGGTTATCGGGTTCGAAGACCCATTCGTCCTGGGACGGGTGGGGAAGCAAAACGAGACTATTTTACCCTACTTCTGCCCATGGGTGTTCGGACTTGCTGTCCGTGTACGGGACCAGGTTCATTTCCATTCCTTTGGAACGGTCCAGCACGATGGAGATCATTGATTTCAATCCTTGTACAATCCGGCGTCGCCTCTCTGCCAAGGCTAAGGCTAAGAAGGGCGCCGAATCTGGATCTACGCTGGCTCTTGGTCGTGGTGAGACGGTTGCTAAGGATCAAGACAACGAGCGCAAACCTGAACCGACAAAACGCCTTGACGATGGGAGGGTGGATTCTGGGGATAAACTAGACGCTATTTCGGATCCGAAACGCGGCGAACAGGAGAACCGAAGTCGGGTCGTGGCCGACGCGCCGTTACAGTTTCCAGGTTGGATCCCACTAGAGGCCGCGGAGGGCTGTAGCCTCCCTTATACCTCCTACGAGATTCCGATTCCATTGGACATGAATATGGATTTCTGTATCGACGTGATGATGGGGCAGGACACGATCGTTTTTATGTTTGTATGCGATACTCATACCGCCCCACGTCGTTTAAGGCTGATTTTATTGGAGTTACAGGACAATGAAGCTGGGGATGAATACACATGGTCGATCCTCAGCTTCTGATTTGTTCATGACCATCGCTGGGAGTTCCGTGGTTGTTAGGTGGATTGGTGGATTGGCGCATCTGGATCTTACCTTTGCTATGGATGTGATGCGGATGATAGGTGTTGTATTGCCCATCACGCCCGCCCTTGCCGCTGGGAGCATATACAATTCTGCCGATCCTCAATATTCAATCACCAAGATCTCTATGTTGCTGTTGCTACCGTATCTCTACAACAAATGCGCAGCGTGATACTAGCTGGAAGAACAAATCTATGAAGTTACAATCAAAGTCGAGTCCTTTGTCCCCGACCTGGGACGTTTTGGTTGAAAACAATAAAGATATGAAAACAACTCCGCAGTCTAAACCGATACAAGTGACCAAAAAAACACAAGTCTACAGGAAAAGGGGGGGGGAGAAGAAACCCCAAAATACAACAACCGCAAGGAACTCCGAAGGAAATGAGGGACCCAAGAAGAGATCTACGTCTAAAAATCGTCCACGCCGAGCCGAATGACCGTGCAACTGAAATCTTCACAGTTCAAGACCGGCTCGCGGCGCTGTCCAGGCCTCGGGCTGTCCGAATGACACTTGTGATGCCTGACGTGCTCGAGATCGATTATCCTGAGGCGCCCGCGTTTGTCACGGACGACGTTCCGGCTCGTCAGGTCGCGGTTGATGAACCCCAGACTATGGAGGTCACGCATAGCGTAGAAGAGGTATTCCCTGCGAACGTCATGATGGGATTAACATCCCGGCAACGTGTGTTACGAAAGACGACAACGGACCTGTCTTGCGGCGGCAATTGACAAAAGTCGTTCACCGCGGGTTTACCATCTCCTATACATTCCAACACCAGCACGCTGAACCCAGACTCGTCATCTAGACCGCCAGACTCTGCAAATCCATAACAAATGGGGATAGTCTCCCCCGGAGCCCCAAACGCCATGAGCGACGCATAGATATCCCATTCGTGACGTAACGCTCCGCGGTTCACCTTCCCCATTACGATCTTCACCGCCACTTCTAGCCCAGTGTCGGTGATTCCTCGGTAAACGTTGCCCATGTGTCCAAATCCGAGTCGACTCGAGCAAGCTATCGACTGGATCTTCTTTGTATCGAGGTCACAGTTGGGCGAGGTGAGCCAGACAAGGTCGTAGGGGCTTTTGAGCGAATTCGGGTCTTCGTCTCCGAATCCGAGCGATAGAGAGTGTACCGCTCTGCGTGGGTGCTGGGAGGCGGCTGAACATGTGGGGAGTGGAACTAGCGCGGCCACTGCCGCCTTTGGGACTGCCGAATGGTGGAGGGGAAGGGAGGAGGGTGTGGGATAGTAGTCTAGGAGACCGGCTTCGGCGCAACGGGAGAAAATGAGACCCATAATACAGGGTACCAGACCAGAGGAAGAGTTACCACCCGCATTGATGACGGGAGTGGCATAAAGTGTAGAACCGCGACGACGAAAGAGCACCGTGTGTTTATAGCTCGTCACGAAATACGCTGGAATATCGTTCTTGTGTGAGGTCCAATACATTGCCTGTAAAGGTTGAGGGGATTTACGGGTTCGTGCGTGTGATATGACGGACCTTGGAAATCGGTCGATATGGAGAGGGGAGACCTCTGGAGATTGAGATAGGATTACACGAGCGACTCAATTCCTCCACCAGCGGGGCACTCTCGTCCAGTACTTGTGTGTCTTCGTAGCTCCACTGTATCATGGGGATCTCTGCCTTTGGAAAGGAGGGCGACCACAAATGTAGCTGAACATCGTCTAGCCCCTCGGACCGTTGGGATAGATAATATGAGCGGCTCCTTAAGGTACCACAAGCGGGATGTCGATTCTTGAGGTCGTCAAAGATGGCGAGGAAGAGCCGTTGGTAACCCCTAAAGGCCCCTTCGACCGAAAACACAGCGCTCCCGTCCTCGACCGAACCCGAGCGACGGCCAGGTGGACATTTAGGTTCGCCAGGAAACTGCAACGCCCACCCTGCCTCCACCCCTCCATCCATCTCGCTCACGAACTGCCGGAAACTTTCGGAGAGTTGTGATACCAGCCCAGTGTCGTAGCCGAGTCGTCGGACCTCTCTCTCCGGACACAGGTCGAGCTTCCAGGCTATCGGGATGTCTGAGGTCGACTCTGTCCGCCCGACAGCGTTTCCGGGTGCTGCTGGGATGGTCTCCGCTAGTAGTCTCCTGTAAGAGGTGGGCATGGTCGGGAAGTGCGTTTGATGCCCGATCGAGTCGTTGATCGAAGTGTTTATCTATTTTTTTCCGTGCCACTGTGATCAGAGACCGAAGCACCCCGACGAGAGAGAAGGCACCTGCGGGAGTATTTGGAAACGGTGGCTCGTAAATTATCGGGTACAAGCTCAAGCAACGGGGCAACTCAAACTCTGCTGGTCGGGTGAAACAGCCGAACAAACCGAGGGATAAGTCCCGAGTAGTTCGTGGGTGCGGACACAGATAGTATTAAGCCCTGTAAGGGGCGGCCTCGACGGTGATAAATGACATGCGATGTTTTGAAAGCAATTGCAAAGATACGATTAATGGTATAGTAAACTGGAGGGAGTATGCGTCGCTGTTGAGCGCTAAACGTTAGCTTACCACCAATGTGGACGAGAGGCCAGGGACGAACCTCAAAGTCTGCGTGCCTTTTTGGCTCTGGTCCCACCAATCTTCACAGGAGTCTTGTCCGTAAGTCTGGAGACAAACGACCGGATTTGCTCCCCCTCTGAAGCAAGTAATGCTTTCTGCATGGCGTCTCTGCCTTGACCAAACCCTTTGAAAATAATTTCCAAAGAGAACGGTCCCTCGTCCTTGCGATAGTCAAGTATCTTCTCAAAGGCCCTGACGGTACATTGGTAACCGGCCTCGTAGCTGGCGCGATTGACCTTCTTGAAACCGCAAGAACCTCCAGACCACCAAGCGACTGGCTGTCCTTCCTGGTTAGTGAAGGTGGCGATGGTGTTATTTCGTGTGGAATGGACGTGGAGATGAAATTTTTTGGTTTCTGAAGGCCCCTTCTTCTGCAGTTCCCTCGCGAATGGGTTCACCTGCTGTAGTTGGGAGAAAGGCGACCTGGAGGGAGGCACCGGTGGTCCGTCATAGGGTGCAGCGGTGGCGAGGCCAGCAACAAGACGAGGCGTGTGAGAGGAAGAGGCCCGTATTGAGGAAAGCGAGGAGCGGACGAGACGCGTCGAGTTCATCGCGGTCCAAGTTGTGCAAGACGCGACTCCCGGTAACATCCGACATTCCCTCTCCTCCGTCTGCAACCATGGCCGTGAGTTCACCACACCGCTGGCCAGTGTCCACCTTCTCACTGACTCTTGCTTCTAGTTCGCCAACGCCTTCTACAATGCCATTGCCCGACGAAACAGTGCGACACCGCCAGCAACCGCTTTGACCGAATTTCAGGAAACTCACGCTTTACTTAACAGGCGTCTTTGTCACTAGCATCTTCGCTAGCACCTTTGCCTTCACCATCGGTTTCGACCAGGGACTCGACAAATTCTGGGACACCTGGAATAAGGGTGTATGTTATTCTCGGACCCGCTCTTCGCTCACGCGCACCCTTCTGATCATTTTCGCCCTTTGTAGAAACAATGGAAGGATATCCGCCACAAATACGTTGAGGAAGATTAGAGTCTTTCCACTGTACCTTCCTGGCCAATGATAATAACTTAACCACAAATCTGTCTCCCCCGCCCGGGATCACACCTTCCGCTTCTTTCGTTCTGCCTATCCCAGGCGCTCCCATGATTGCGTCGACAGCAACGAGAGTCCCTCCTGTCTCGGCTATACGTGAAGATCTCTCTCGAGATGTCTACCATCACTTTTCGATATGCCCAGGTGTACACCCGGACCTTTTCCCTGCCCAGCGTGCCATATGGCAACGGGACTACAGCGGTACCCGGCTGTCATGTGTTGTACTGCGGGCAGCAGATCGGATGCCCACCGGACAGGCCGTGAGTCTACCCTGAAGTAGACACCAGCATCCTCAGAAAAGTATTGGCAGGGGAAAAGCCACTCTCATATCCGCCAAGATCTGTTCCCGATCACATCCTTGGAACTGTGTGGGGATAACTTTGAGTGCTTACGGCTCGTTACGCGTGGTGCATCTGGCGCCATGCTCGGTCGCCAATTTCGAATCAACTACGATCAGGGTGCACTCGCTAATCATGTGGGCTTCGCCCACCGATCCGGTACAGCTCGCTTGCACACCTTAACTGGGGGGAAACGAGTACTTAATGTGACCTGAGGATTCGTTTCCCCGTAAATCCAGCGGTGTTTCCTGCACCGTGGTCTCTCCTCTCCCTTCTACTCACTTTCGCTCGCAATGTCCAACCAATTCGTTCATCTTGGGGACGTCGAGCCTCGCGCCAGTCTCTGGAGGACGTGCGAGAGAGTGAGGAACAAGCAGGCGCCGTGGATCGCCGAGTGCTGTTCTGAATTTGTGCGAGATTCCGGGGTTTTTATGTCTCCTGCATCCTGACACTACACTCCTAGCTGGGCGCTTTTATCTACACCTTCGCGGGTACGGCTGCCACCGTCGCTTTTAACATTGGCACCATCGCGAAGTTGGATGGTGTTGGATGTCGGTCATCTCTCGCTCCGCCCAACCTCCACCGCTCTGACATCCTTATCACACAGCCCTACTCGGTATTGGTATTGCCTATGCCGTGGGGGTCATCCTCGCCCTTGTCATATGCGCTCCTGTTTCTGGGGGTCACCTCAGTCCTAGCGTCACCATCGCGGCCGCCCTCTTCAAAGGTTTCCCTCCCTTAAAGGCCGTCAGATACGTCATTGCACAGATTTTGGGGTCCTTTGTCGCTTGCTTCGCTGTATATTTCCAATGGCACGACCAGATCAAGGCTGTCACCCACGCCCTGGAGGCGCAAGGTGTGCTCGACCAGATTAACTTCACCCCCCACGGTATTGCCGGATGCTTCGCTTTATACGCTCCTGTTGGTTCATCACTTGGATACGTCTTCCTCAACGAGTTTGTCTGCGTAAGTACCCTATGCGCCTGCGGATCTCCCTCCCGCTTCTTACTTTCATGTCAGACTTTCATCCTCGGTTTGGTCATCTGGGCCTGCGTCGACCCAACCAACTTCTACGTCCCCATCTCTTTCCTGCCTGGGACCGTCGCCCTTGGTTATGCCATGGTCATCTGGGGTTTCGGCCCAGTCGGCCTTGCCGCCAATACGGCTCGTGACGTTGGAGGTCGTATGATGGCTGTCGCCATCTGGGGAACCAAAGCCAGCGGTGGGGCCTACGCAGCGATCGCTGCCCTCACGAATATCCTCACGACATCACTGTCATTGGTTTTTTACGAAGCCGTCTTTGCTGATTCTAGTCGAGGTACGTCCATCTGGTCGTTCAACCTTCCGTGCGAGAGTCACAAATACTGACTTCCACCATCCGAAGTCATCTCTCCCGATCGCCGTCTCCACCTGGGTGCCATGAAGGCTGAGATGGAGTACCGCAATGGCAAGATCCCCGCCGATGGGGCTGAAGCATATGATTCGACTGAGAAGGTCCACGCCTAAATGTTTAGGTACATTTGTATCGGGAAGTTACCACCTTCGATGCTCAGTTGATTTCTTTTGTACGTACATTCCTAACCAATAGTTTTCAATCTCAATGGACGGATGAATGGTTCACACTGGCAACACACACACAATCCGATTATATGGCGCCGGTTGAAGCCGCGGGTGAACTTGCATCCTACCTTAGTTGGGAAATAGCACGGGCACGATTCAAGATCTTTTCATAACCCTGGAAAAGGGCGCCCGTCGAGAGTCCCCAATGCTCCGCTGACACCGTTCCGCAGCCTGGCCGCACCGTCCAACCGCGAATACATTGTCTGGATGAACTGTAAGGGACAGGCAAGTACGACACGGGTGGATAGTTCGCTTGTGACCGAAGCTCATCCGGGTAACCTATGAAGCCGAGGTTGGGACCTGGTGGAACAAATGCTCCCTACCTCCCTTCTGGGATCCAAAATCGCAGGAACCGCTCTAACACGACTGCGGATACCTGCATGATGTGGGGTATTTGATTTAAACACTGGCCGAGGTTATCGGCGTTGAGCAATCTCCGTTGTCACCTGCGGGGTAGCTACCGTAGTGGGTCGCATGGTTCGCGGAAGAACGGCCTTGGCTCTTTGGTCTTCTGTTCCCACAGGCCGATCAGATTCCCGCTGTAAGCATGGATCAACCTCTGGCTTTGCGGGTTGATGAGACCTTCAGAAGCTGAAGATAGGTGACTTAAGCAGCTGCCGGCCCGGAAAGTGGAAAAGTTTTTGGCAGTCCTGGCGATCTATTGTTGACAGCAACCCTACCCCGCGCGACGCTCGGCCAGGGACACGCTGTCATGAAGGCTTGGTGGCGTCCGTGGAATTATTCCGTTGATCCGGCCCATTCGGACCCGTTCTTAGGAAGCGTCCAAGGTAAGCGTGATCATCGGTCGAGGTACCCAAGACATGCAGAAAGGGTTGATGAATCGATCCAACCGCCACTTAGCGTTCTAGGCCAGGAACGAATTCGGGAGTTTGTTGGAGTTCTTCTGTGTATGGTGGGAACAGCGGCAAAACCACAACCGCCCTCCATCAGCGAGTCGTTTGGATCCGACATAGCCCTGGGAGTTTTCAAGGGGGAAAACAGGTGAACCAAGCCCGCTGGGATCGGTGGTGAGCGTCTCCACCCTCCGGTCCGTCTTGCGAACGGCTCTCTTTCAGGGAAAGTACTGGCGGTGAAGTTACAGGGAGGAGATACATTGTTATGATTTCTGTTCTCATGCCAACGCGAAATGTGAGAGTCAGTGAAACAAAGTTCCCGTTTCGATATTTGTCGAGTTGGTTCGCGGTCGATTTGTAACCTGAAAGAAAACTTGCAGTGAATGGACCAGAAAATGGCCCAATGGGAGTCGACTCACTCAAAAGCCCGTAACTAAGAATAGAATGTATAGTCCTCCCGTTAACGCCGCTGAAGTTTCCTAACGCCAGTTTGTTATATGCCACGAGAAGCAGACATATGACTACGGGCATGAAAGGTCGAAGTTGTATTGCTTAAACCAAGCGAGCCTCGGTGACAGGCAGGGTCTGATGATGGAGTGGCGCGTGGGTCAATGTACAATAACCGGCCAGAGTTAGGAGGAATAGAGAAGTTATACCTACAAGGTGAATGATCAATCTCTTATACGTCAAGAAGGCCCAGGATCTTCATATATGTTCGCCTTAAACTGCATCTTAAGTCGACGGTAAGCAGCGTAGGCGTCATGGAGTGGCCGATGCAGGGTCAAGAATTCGTTGCTAGTTCGATGATCGTACATGATTTCGTGAAAATGCTATCCACACCTCTGGTCTCGTTTCGCGGCCACGAAGGCCAAGACCAACGCGCAAAGGCATGCCCAAGTGGTCACGTGCAAACTTGCGGAGTAACACCGCACCCCCTCAAGGCATTCCATACCCTGTTCGCTGTACGATGAGTGGGCGTCGAAAACCCGCCCAAAGACCATCGAGAAGATGTTCCCCGCAACAAGCGGAGATACGGAAAGGAGACCCCAATTCTCCGAGAAATGTGCTGTGGGCGGCAGTTTTACAATGGTGAAGAGAACCCCGAAGACAGATCAGCACCTGGGATTCTGAGGGGAACAAACGCTTGCGTACCCATTCCAAACCATTCGATGATGATAGTCGGCAAGAGGCCGAACACCCCGCCGTAAGAAATCCCCACCAGGATAACCGCGTATTGCAGGTGTTCGACGTCCCGAACGCCAAGGCCAACCAGCTGAGAGATGAGGAACAACGTGGCCACCATAGAGATACACCAAGCACGTCTCATCCCCCTGTGTTTTCCAAAGTCTGCAGTCACACCTATTCGATGGAGAACTTTAGCCATCTCAAAATGAAAATACTCCATATAAATGAATACCAATCAAAATGCGGCCGATACAACTCGCGATGCTCAGTGCAGAGACTTGCAATGCCTGCCATTTCATATTCTCCCGTTCATCAGGACTCGTGTTGTCCTTGAGCACAAGGGCGCGAGCCATCAGCCCGACATTGTTTATCCCTGGCGGGTTTCGCGGTCTCAATTATTCTTGTGTAGAAGGGGTCAGGTGTCTTGACTTACACATGATTCCTGAACCGGTTACTTGAATTTTTCGGTTATTAAAGACCCTTGATTCAACAATTGAGACACTCACGGAGTGACATAATGCAGAATAGAATCCAAAAGTCAATGGTACGGAGAAGGTCTATGCCAGTGATGTTGAGGAGTTCCGTGCGGTTGTTCTTGCTAATCAATTGCGTAGTCTCGTCCGGAGTAAAACTTGTATCGTTTGACTCTTCCTGATTGTCATCCCCGGTGGTTGTTCGCGTTATGCGTTCGGGATATGGGTAAGGTCGAATCAAGAACCAACCGAGCACCATCGGGGTGGCCGTCCCGACCGCTAGAGTGAGCAAGAAATCGGAAGTGTTGCCTGGGAAAACCGCGTGTGCGACCGTGGAAAAAACAAAGGCCGATAGTCCGAAGCCAGAGACAATGATTCCTGTCACGGTCGTTCTCTGCGTCCAAGAGCATGGTAAGTATAGCCAATGTTATAGCTGCAGAATTAGAACTGACAATTTCATTCGGAAAGCTCTTTGCAACGGTATTCAGCGCTGCAGAGTAGCCTGCGTTGCTACCGATCCCAGAAAGTAATCCAAATAGGATGAGCGTAAGCAATGTTCCGGCCTTGGCAGGTTCCGTATTGTTTTCTGAAGCATCGTACACTCCCTTTATACCGAGGTATCCGGTCAGAAGCAGCACAAAAGAGAGAGACAGAGACAGCCGCGGTCCTCTTGAGTCTGCAAGCTTCCCGACGAATGGTGCCGACGCATACACACCAACTGTGGGGGAATCTCCGTGAATTTTTTGGGTCATATGCTCAAGCATCCGACCGTACAGTTACCACTCAGACCGACCAAATTCTGTTCCGAGTGTGACAACTGGAGGCGACGGCCAAGTTGCGGACCGTAAGCTAAGCATGTGTTATTTTCGTTGTCGTCGCGTTACCGTGCCAGCGGGGCGTACCGGAATAAACCTGGGGGATTATCAACCCTTTCAGTTCGTGTTGCTCAGATGGGACATAAAACCACGCACGTAGTTCGTTCCGGAGCACAGCGAGACCAACAGCGACACCAGAAAAGTGGTAGTACGCTTCGCGGTCAGTATGGTTGCATCCGGGGTCGTCAATTCCATGGCCTTCACTCCCGGCTGAATGATGATATATGATATCCTAGTCGCTATTGACCAGAAATTTGAGCGGAAGGCCGACGGAGTAGGATGGGAATTTGTTGGATAGAGCCCGCTGTGGCGTCGGGCCGATCACGTATGACCGCGGATGAGAGAGTCCGGCATTTGGCGAGACCTAAAGGCGCCCATTTTATTCAAGCTGGTGGCCTTGAACCACCCACTGGCCGCCAGCTTCACCCACTACCACCACCAATGCCGCACAAGGTCTTCGAGATCGATGAGATCCTCAGGCTGATTACTGGACACGCCGTAGATCTTGGCGGATCAGCCCCGGTTGCCCTCGCCTGTTGTTGCAAGGTGTTCGAAGAGCCCACTCTCAGTCTGTACTGGGAGGATCGCCGCCTGGATCAGCTCGCCAATGTCCTCCCAAAGGGCGTTTTAAAACGTTCAGGCCCAAACACATCCCCGTATTACGTATGTGCTTCTGGACATTCTGGGCCGTCGACGAGCTCGTCGCTGACCCGTAGTGTGCTGCAGACGATCATCCGCCCTCCCACCCAAGAGGAACGGGACAGGTTGCTACGATACGCATCCTGGATTAAACGAATCTCAGGCGTTATCACACGGCGCTTTGAGGCTTTTTTCGAAATCCTTCAGCTCAGTTCGCCCACCAGGGTACCGTTCCCCAACTTGCGTGGG
>Ga0307517_10004503_pt1 | contig 21392 bp, 8 predicted proteins | sample 23_EM_MG_FD_194515 | JGI IMG/M metagenome (GOLD analysis project Ga0307517, IMG submission 194515) | Populus trichocarpa ectomycorrhiza microbial communities from riparian zone in the Pacific Northwest, United States - 23_EM | ecosystem: Host-associated > Plants > Roots > Unclassified | place...
AGTGGTCATTGAAAGAGAATGGTCAAATCAAAGTTAAATAAAATAATCTTTAAAATTAAAAATAACTATACAGGAGATTAAAAAAAATCTTGAATAAAATTTTTAATTATAAAAAACTAAAAAGAAAATAAATAGTAATTAAAATAATAAAAACCAAATCTACATAAAAACTAATGAAAAAAATAATAAAGGACTTAATTGAAAAATAGAATAAAAAAGAAAAAGAATAAAAAAAAAGCAATTAAAAGAATGTAAACCAAAATTGGATAAAAAACAAATGAAATAAAATGGTCGAGTGACAAACATTGAAAGATAAAACAAATTAAGAAAAGTATAAAAAAAAATTAAAAAATGAGAACTAAATCTGAAAAAAAAAAGAAATGAAATAAAATGTTGAGGAAATTAAACAATAAAAAATAAAACAATTTGAGAAGGCATGATAAAAAATAAGTAACAAATATGATATGAAAATTTAATGAAATTAAACAATAAGGGATGAAATTTAAAAAAAAAAACAATTAATTAAAAAGAGAACTCAAAATAAAAGGAATTGCAATCATAAGAATAAGAATCAAATTAAAAAAAAAGAATTAAAATAAAATGATTAGGGATTAAATTGAAAAATAAAATTCAATAAAAAAAATTAAAAGCAAATAAATAGGAATTAAAAGAATGCGGATCATATTTGATAAAAAAAATAAAAAATTAAATGCCAATGAATAAAATTGAAAAACAAATAAATCAAATTTGATATAATTAAATGATTAAGAACCATTTTGCAATTTTGCAATGCCAATACACCTTTTAAGGTGGAGGAGAGAGAAAAGAAAGGGTATGAGAAAAATTATCACTGAAGTTTCTCCGTGCCATGGAGGCTAACACATGCTGCCCCATTGTGTAGAGTGTGATGCAATGCTTCAGACACCGCCACGAAAAGCTACCAAAGATCACTGGGAGGTGCCGCATGTGTCAATCATTTTTTTTGAACTATAGAAAAACTATAACACCCTTGACTTCACATGATAATTCCAAGAAGACCGAGGTTAGAAAACCTAAAATGCTCCTTAATCTTAGGCTTAAAAAAAAGAGTTGATTCAGAAATTATGCGGTAATTACACTGTACAAAAACATGAAAATCTAAAATCTTCCTTTAAACATTAAATGTGTTTTTTTTTAAGAGAATGAAAATAATTATATTATACAATAAAAATATAAAAATATAATTTTACCTTTAAATATGTTTTTTTATTAATGTGGGTGTCCGGATCAGCTTGTGCATATCTCAACTAATCCCACGGACCTTGAAGTTAACGACAATGTAAACCTCCAGTGACATAGAGATTCGTAAGATTTGAACTGATAATCTCTAGAAAAAACCTGAATAGTTAAGTTAATCACTCAAGATTAATATATATTATATTTTTAATCATTAAAGAGCTCATCACCCGTGGATTATATTGTCCACAATTCATATTAAAACACTGATAAGTTGTAGTGTTATTGTAATATAATCGCATGTGGAGACAAGCTAACAGTTGAAAAAAAGATAATATAATATATTAGCAAAAACTGTTGTGTAGCGGGTAGTGTGGTTACTAATTTCACCGATGACATCAGAGCACTGTACAAGAGAAGTAGGCATCTGTTCATATCAGACCCTCCTCTCTTCCAAATTAAAGATTGATCAGACCAGAGAAAAGTTGTAACTAGACAGTAAAAATGCCAAATATAGTTCTAAAAGCAGGTAGTAGACCACCTTGGGTGGGCTTGGCAGCAGCAGTATGGGTTTTGATAGCTGCTGGGAATGGCTACAACTTCCCTCTCTACTCTCCTTCACTTAAATCAGTGTTGGGTTTGAACCAGCAGCAAATAACAATCTTGGGTGTGGCTAATGATATTGGAGAGAATATAGGTTTGCTCCCTGGCATTGCCTGCAACAAATTCCCTCCTTGGGCTCTGCTTTCTGTTGGTGTTGTTTTTTGTTTCTTGGGCTATGGTGTTCTCTGGCTTACTGTTACCCAGACTGTTATTGGCTTGCCCTATTGGCTGGTAAGTGATCAACTTTTTTCCCTTTTCTAGTTGCTTAATTGCATTGAAATCGATTTGTTGATTTGAAATACCTGAAGGGTGTTTTTTTTTTGTCTACACTACACAATCATATATTCTTGATTGTCTTGGATTTAGTGTTTGATAGGTTTTCCAAATTTGATCACTGAAATTGCAGGGTGATGACTGATTGCTTTAATTTCTGTCTCTTTTTTAAGGTTCTTTATTACTCCAGATTTATATTTTTAATTGTTTGTTTTCTTTCTTTGCTGGCTGCCCATTTAAAACTGATTGACATGGCTAGTTTTCTAGACAAGTTTAGGGTTTTGCTTTTGTATCTGATTAAATTTTTTGGAGAATCATACCATGGGGGTCCAGAACTATGATGTTTGAAATCCATTATATTTTGGGAACTAGAAGAATTCACTTTGAGCTATAATCTTTTTATTTAGGAAACAATTTTTTTTGCATACCTACCTGCGTGTTTGATTAGCAGTCATTTTCGTGGTAGTTTTTCGATTAGTTGGTCTCAATAAGAGGCCAATGGCAGTGGAGAAAAAAATTGTTTCATGTTTGAGTCTTGAAAGGAGCCTCTTCAACTGGAAATGCTGAAGCACAGGACCACCTTTTATTCTCCTTTGCAGGATCCCATTAGTTCATGGCCTTAGATTTTAGCTTTTCTGTGAATGAGTGATTCTGATGTTTCTTTTTTTCTTATGAAATTGCGAGTGTGGTCTCCCCATTTTTAGCTTTCCTAACATCTAAACAAATGCTTGTGATGATATTGGTGTGGGAATTTGGTAAAATTCATTCATGATTATCCTTACAACTTTCTCTATATTTTATCTAGATGTTTTAAAAGTATAGAAACTAGAAACAGTAGTTACCCAGATGAAATGGCAACAAACGCACTGTTCTTTTTCTAAGGCATGTCTTACTCCGCAGAAGGAATAGTCTTTTTAAATTTAAGTTAAATCATTATCTCTATAACCACGATTCTTCTTTATGGCTAAGGACATGCATTTTAGAGTCCATTAGATACAGTGTCTTTGATTGCAACTTGTTCTCAGCATACTCCACAACGTATACATTGCTTCCTGGGAAATTTTAAGGAAAACTAATTGAGTTTTCAGGAGTCAGTTTATGTCCTTGTTGAGAGTATTGAAGCTAGAATTTGCACCTCCACTGTCTCTTCATGCATGGGTATATCCTGATTACATGTTGTGGCCTAAAATTGAATTATATGTGTCCTTTAATCATGTGATTGATTAATATAAATTACAATACTCTCGTTTTTTGTTTTCCCTATTGCTGTTTGTTTCATCATATTTTGTGTATAGAGGTGACAAGACATCTGCATGTCATTGTTTTGAAGAACTTTATCATTCTTCATTTTTTTCTTTGTTTTTGTTTTTTACCCCTTTCTTTCAAATATTAAATGTATAGAAATGTAGGTGCAGATTCTCATCCTCTCAAAAGTTGACATAATTTGTTACTTTAACTTTTTATTGAATGGCTGTGTTACTGAGGATGCTAATGGGTCAATGAAGGAGAAGTGTATCAGTTTCAGCTTGCCTTCTTCTTCTTCTTCTTCTTGAAATGGGTAGACTTTTGCTATGATATTTAATTTTGGAAAATTGGGAAGGTTTAGATCTTTTTCGCGCTCTAAAATAATGTCACCAGAACTAAGTCCTCACAAATTTAAATTTTTTCCACCTTAGTACAGACTATATAGAAACCTACCTCATCAATCCACATTTTGGGTAGTGTACTGTTCTCTGTTCACATTGCACATAAAACATAGCTGGTAACTTATTTTGTGCCTGTGTTGGCTGTCATGTTCTGATTTTGAGAAGTTTATTTGGCTTTAGAGTGCTGGGTTTCCTGAAATTCTTAGATGCAGAAGAAACAGTAACTTAAAATTTGTTTAGGGAGTCACAGGATCTCGTCAGACAATCCAGGATTGTTTAGGTTTAGAGCGAAAATTACTTCAAAATCAGATTCTCTTTTTGAGATTTGATCAACTTCTTCAAGGTTGAGCTGTCGCAGAATATAAGCCGTCCAAGTGTCCGGTCTCTAACAGTAATTCACACGAACCACCAATGAGAAATCTTCTAAAACTATTTTTAGGAGAGATAGATCACCATGCCTTTGAGTGGTAACTCTTTCTTTTGTGTTTTCAAGTGTTTCTTTGCACCATATGTTTTGTAACATCTATATAACTTACATTGTATGTAATATTACATGTATTATTTTAGGACAATTTTAGAAATATATTCAATCATGTCCTCATTTGATTTTTCTTAGTGTAGAATTGTAATCCCATGTAGTATTACATCTAGTCCTTAATCTTTAAAACTTATTTATAATCAAGTCACGCTTGATTAATCAATCTAGTTTAATTTATGACTAATGGTTCTTGTATGTGTGATCCATTATGTTCATAATATATTGGTCAGAATATAAATCTCGATCCTCAATAAACTAGATTAAATAAACTAAACAATTTAATTTATTATCAATTCAACAATTGATGGATCTATATTTTAAGATCAAGTGCATCGTCTAACAATGTGTTATGATTCCCAAATATTAGAAAAGTCATATGTGGTTTGACTTAACTTTGCAGTGAATAGTTTCTCAAGGTAATTATTATATTTTTATCTAGAATGTTCCGATTTAAACTTATAGCATGAAGTGTGTCTACTTTGTCAAATCATGTTTGTTCTCAATACCATAATTATTGATCTTTTGAATAAGATTTGAAACTCTTTTCCAATCTTTTTTCACCTTATGCAAGGATTTCACAATCGATATTATTGGAGAACATGTGGACCATTTTTTCTAATTTATCTATGGTGATGAATCCTCTCTTAATCACTCAAATAGCTTTATATGGTTCATGTTATGCCCAAGGTTGTCGATTCTGTTCTAGTTGGCATTTTATTTTTCTAATTGGAACGATAAATTTTGGTTTTGGAGCATTTCAGCGTTTCGTTCTTGAGTCATGTATATATATATTCAACAATCATGATTCCAATTCAAGTCTAAAGATAAATTAGCTTTAAATTATGTAATACAAACACATTATCAAGTATCTAAATGTAATTTCAAAATTTAAAACATTCCTGGGAAGAGTCGAGACTGAAGAGAACTTTTAACTTAAAGTAATTTAACACAAACAAAATGCTAAAATATTGATAAAATAAAATATTTTAATACAAAAGAAGTATAAATTAAACATCATCTCCATCATTAATAAAGAAATAAGTATCTTGATCTTGTGGTGTTATGTAATGAAAGTCATCAACTACACATTTCGATAGATTGTTATTTCGACTAAGCTCGTTATTTTCACTAAGCTCATCATCGCCTTCAAAATTGACCTTTTCATACTCTAAAGTCAAAGTAGACAAAGAAACCTTAAATGCCTCCCAACTTAAATCCTTTCCATCAAGAAGGCTGGTTTCTTCACAAATCCAATTAGTGCTATCAAGCTTCTCTTTCTATTAGCTTCTATTTATCTATAGGTTATGTAAATCTTACACACAAGAAATCCACACAAAAAAGAAATTCCATTGAATAAGGAATTCTAGATAAAATAGGAAAATTTAAATATTTTTAATTGAAATTTGATACAAAATATAATGCTGGACATTTTCCTTAACAAACATTTTATTGTCGAAGCCTATAAGGTGTAGTTGGAAGTTGAAAAGAGATTTTGATCAGCCTTTAAATGTTACTGTTGTGGTGAAAGTAAGAATACTACTTGATAATAAAATATAGCTAAAGTTCTTATGCGAATAATTAATTGAATGTTCAAAACTAAAACTAGTCATCACATATGTCCTCTTGATCTTTTATCCCTTGGCAAAGGCAGAAAGTCTAGGCTTGAAGTGAGCCGAGTACACCTAAAAAGCTAGCGTACATGCACAATAGCAGGGAGCTGTAAGCAGGGCGGTATCAAGAGTTAGAAGGATGACCCGGATTCTCTTTATACAAGGGAGGAAATGAATAGAAACAAGATATAACAAACAAAGAGGTGTCACTTCATTTGTTACTTTTGCTAATTACAATGCTATAACCTATAGTTAACAAGTTTTTAGGTTAAAAAAAAATCTTCTCTTCATTAATCTTACAATATTAAATTATATTAAAATTTTTTGGAGTCAAGATATATATAGGAGAATGTGTAAACGGGAGATCTAGGATTTTTTTTTATAGAAGAATTATAGTTCGCTTATCACTTTATCCAGAACAAAATAAACCTAGAATATTTCGGCAGGAATTTGGGCAAGAAATCCAAAATGACCCGAGATTCTCGAGATGAAATTTTATTTCACTTTGTTCTATTTTTTGAAATGATACGAGGTATATTGGTCATTCTGGCTGAAACTTAACGAAATTGACAACCTTGACTATACCCAATAAATATCCTTTTGTTATTCTTGATTAGAACAACATATAGTCATGATCAAAGTATAACATTGCCTGAATAAGATAATTCAGTTATCTGAAGTCTAAAAATCACTTACACAACTGTCGATCTTTCCACATGGAATCTCTATACGGGTTAGTTCAATGTATATCATATGACAAACATCTACTTATTAGTTCTAGATATCTCTTATATTTTATAAAAACAATTATTTCTTTTCATAAAAAAAAAACATAATGTTCCAGGGCATTTAGTGCAAGTTACTTTGAAAGCATTGTTGAAACCTGCAGTGAGCTCATATTCATCACTTATTTTTTGCAATCTGGGTGCAGCAAGAAGTCAGAGATGGCCTGGTTCCTAAGTATCAAAGAACATAGTTTATGGAGTAAAACTCTCTTATACAAACATCATAATTTTATACCATTTTTTTTAATCCATCTTATATTCCACGGTTGGAATATTTTACATTCCGTTGGCATAGGTAGACTAATGAAATTATAGAAGAAATTTTGAAGTCCATGTGGGAGTGGCTGGGCTGTCAAGACAAGTTTTTTCTGGAAATTATTCATTCTTCCCTTTGAATTTCCATCTTTTTCCTTGAAACTTTTACAATTGTTTGTTTCTGTTAAATTATTGAGTCATACTTGCAGATTAAGTTTTGCTCTTAGAATATAATATTCCATGAATTATAATCTTTACAGGCTTCACTCTTCGTTGCTGTTGCAGATATGGGTTGCGCTTGTTGTAGCCACTAATAGCACTACATGGTTTGGCACAGCTGTGCTTGTAACCAACATGAGAAACTTCCCTCTCAGTAGAGGCACTGTTTCAGGGATTCTCAAAGGTTATGCTGGGATCGCAGCTGCAGTATATACTGTGATATACAAACTGGTGCTTAAAGAATCAGATTCAGAGCTTCTCCTAATTCTTACACTTGGCATTCCCATTTTATGTTTAGCAATGATGTACTTTATTCGGCCCTGTTCTCCAGCTTCTGGAGTAGACTCTTCAGAGCATGTCCATTTTATTTTCAGTCAAGTGGCAAGTGTTTTGCTTGCTCTTTATCTTCTCATAACCACAATAATAAGTGGTGTGGTTTCTCTAAGTGATACTGTTTCATACATTTTAGTTTTGATAATGGTTATTATTCTGATGTCTCCTCTCGCAATTCCAGTCAAAATGACCCTTTTCCCTGCAGAACATAAGAGACATGTCCCACCTAGTGATTCTTCAGATCATTTGGTCCCAAAAGAAGGTGAATCAACCCCAACGGATTCTTTGTTGACACCATCTTCTTCAGGTACTAATCTCGGTAGTTTTTATGAGAATGAGGATGCTTTGGATGCGGGCATGCTTCTTGCTGTAGGTGAGGGAGCAGTGAAGAAAAGGAGGCCCAGGAGAGGTGAGGATTTTAAAATTCGTGAGGCTCTTATCAAGGCTGATTTCTGGCTTCTTTGGGTTGTAAGCTTTCTTGGGGTTGGTGCTGGAGTTACCGTTCTCAATAATTTGGCTCAAATTGGTGTTGCATTTGGACTGGAAGACACAACGCTTTTGCTTACTCTCTTCAGCTTTTGCAATTTTGTTGGCCGTATTGGCTCAGGCGCCATTTCAGAACACTTTGTAAGGTCATTATTCATTGCCTTAACATAAAGTACTAGGTTGAAATGTGAAAATCCCTATTTCTTTTGAAGTAGCACATGCTGGATATTATCATTAGGCATTCCTAGCACAAGTTTCCGAACAATTTAGTAATGTGAATTTCCTAAAAAGTACTTGACATTTGCAATATGTGGAATTGGTTATGTGCAATTAGGTTTATGCCCTATATTTCCTACAGTTTTAAATTCCACTGCACTTTGGATGTGATTTTCTTTCTAATAAGGGAATGATGGTGAAAGTGATAAAATCTCATTGCAGGTTGAAAATGATCCCTCGAACCTTGTGGATGACATTTGCACTAATGGTCATGCTCATGACCTTCATTCTTTTTGCATTTGCTCTTAATGGAATTCTTTATGCTGCTATTCCTCTGCTTGGCATCAGCTATGGGGTCCTGTATGCTATAATGGTGCCAACTGTTTCCGAGCTTTTTGGCTTGAAACACTTTGGTTTAATTTACAGCTTCATGGGGCTAGGCAATCCTATTGGTGCACTTCTTTTCTCAGGTATGCTTGCTGGTTATGTATATGATGCGGAAGCAGCTAAGCAAAGTAGCTCTTCTTGTGTTGGCCCCGATTGCTTCAAGGTGACATTCCTGGTTCTAGCTGGAGTCTGTGGGTTGGGTACAATCTTGAGCATAATTTTGACAGTTAGAATTCGGCCAGTTTACGAACTGCTTTATTCAGGGGGTTCTTTTCGCCTGCCTCAAACATCTGGCCATTGACCAATGGAGATCATTTGTATCATCTAACAACGTTGTGACGTGCTGTTTTGCAGAGGTCTGCTTCACTGTTGTAGCACTCTAGACAGTGGCTTACGTTGCCTAGATTTTGTTAGATGCTCCAAGATGCTATATTTTGTTTGTTGTCGGCCTTTCAATGGCGGTATCCTTGATGAAGCTTGCTGTAATGACTTCAAATTAATCAAATTGTGGGAGGTAGGCACATCCAAGTTGTAAGTAGGTTATTGCTATGATATATGTCAATCAAATTCAGGATTCGCTCTGAAACTTAAATAAGATAAATCAGTACTGGTTTCGTCCAGTCTTTCCTGGCATTCGAAACAGGCCTTTATTCCCCTTTGTTTTCAGGGTGACTCGTTCCATATTTCTAATTTCCATCATGTTTCTCATCATTTGTAGGGGAAATTCATCCTGGAATCTTTTCTATACATGAACTTAGCGATATACTCGCGCTACGATACTATATTTACATCCACTTTGTTTGCTCACACATACATGTGCACACACAAGCTGCTGCCTCATTTTTTCCCCTTCCTCTTCCTCGAAGTAGAAAGAGCAGTATTTGTGTTCAAGACCAGTTTCCTCTTCCTTGCTTTCCAGTACTAATCTGCAGGCACTTGACGTTATCTCTATACCCCTCTTCGTTGCCAATTGCTATGATCTGTTGCCACTTACATTAGAAAGCGATAAACGTAGCCTAGTGAGCGAAATTTTTTTATACAGAAGCATAAGACAATATGTTTGGATGCCTTACCACATGGTAATTAACTTCGTATCCTAAAACAATCAATCTATTAAAAGCCGATAATGCTTTCTTTTTGTCTGCGAGTAAGACTACAAAATACAAAAGCAGGGGAGACCATCTCATTACTAAAACAGACCCTGATGCCGCCAAAAAGCTTGCAGCTCAATCGACACTCATCTCCTCCCTTTCTTGAGAGGTTTCAGCTTCGAGCCTTTCATTTGTAACAAAAATAAGAAGAAAAAACAGTCCCTGACGCCAAGTTGTGTTCCTATCTTAATCTGACCCACCCACTAATGAAAACAAGAAGAAAAAAATGAATACATGAGCAAGACTGAAGACTCAATGGTGGAAGAACACACAAAAAATCCATCTCTCACCATTTAAACTGACATCAAGAAAGAGAGAGAAAAAGGGGATAAACTATAACAATTCATGTTGGTTTCAGATTCTGGAACATGGTATCCCACCTGATCTCTTCAACACCAGTTGTCCAGTACCCCTCATCACCACCCTGATCCAACTTCTCTTTGTTGAGATCATAAATCACAGGGCTTGAAAAACTATCAAGGGTTGGGCCAGCAGAAATCATAGGGGTGTTTGAAAAGCTACCATTTGTAAGCAACAACCTACCTTGTTTAGACATCATCAACTTCTTGTTCCTCTTCAACATAGTTCCTCTCCATCTGGTACCATAACCAGGCCTTTGAAGAAGAACAAGAGCTGACTCCTCGCTGCGAATCCATGTCCTTATGTACTTAGCTAGACACCTCTTTGTCCTCTTGATTGCAACAAGAACCCTTGCCATGGCACGAGGGCTCTTTCCTTTCTCCTTTCTTGCAAGCTTGAGGATCTCAAGCCTATGTTTGGCTATTGATATCCCCATGCTTTGAAGAAACTCATGATTAAAGTAAGGTATATCTTCTTCTTCAAGCTCATTGTGAGCAAAAGCAAGGCCGTATTCATACACAAGAGAAGGCTCAAGGCCAGTTTTTGATAGCCATGAGAACCAATCCATAGCTTTTGAGGCTGCGTCCGAGTGAATGTGTGCGCCTCAAAGTTTGAGAGGGTGTATGTATATAATGTAGGTGGTGAAGCAATTGTAAAACCAAAAGAAGATAAAAGAAGAGGGTGGAGCTGCTACTAGTAGACTTGGACTTTTTCTTGAGGAGCTTAGCTTTTCTTTTGTTTTTTTTTTAAAAAAATTTGTTACGGTAGTTGAATCTTGAGAGTGACTAAAGAAAAAGAGATTAAAGGTATGTGGGGGAGGGGTTTCCATGGGTGTGTTCCCTTCAAGAAATGGGCCAAATTAGGAGTGAAACCTAAGGATTCTAACAAGTGGAACATCAATCACGGCATGGGAAAAGACTAGCCTGTAGGGACACAACAATACTTGTCTTTGTGCGTGTAAAGTGTAATATCAAGGGAGGAAGGTGGCAAAATGGACTCAAACTTCAAGCATGGCAACACTTTGGATAAAAAAAGAAAGAAAAAATGAAACTAAGATGGAATATATTTTGGATAGAGTAAAAGCAATCCATAGATGGGAATTTCTGTTAAGTTATTGACCAATTTTAGTTAAACATCAAATCTAAATCATTGTAGAACTTGTTTCTTTTGAGGACTGGCCCTCGCTGATTAAGATTTCTCAATTAGCAGACCTATTTCTCTTATCTCTTATTTGTTGAAAAAATTCATGTTCTTTGAAAGTTTTAACGTTGATCTCTAGTCTATAAGATCCAATAATATGAATTGTCTTAACATTTATCAATTTATAATTATTCGGTATATTATAGAAAACTAGAAAAAAATAACTGCAAATACTACTATAATTGTTAACTTACCGATAAAATTATCACTGTCATTCTATCGATGATATGTAATTTTATTAATAAAATTACATACGGTTCTTCAATTGATTATATGTTAAATTATTTTAATATGTATATTTTGTCTATAAAACAATTAATAAATTTATTAACAACGGACTGATTACATTACCATAAATTACCTATAAGTTTCTTTTCAGCGTTATGTTCATAATTTCATGATAAAATAATCACAGACATGCTCTTATAATAAACTGTTAAATCCGTTGGTCTTATTATCCAGAGAATATTTATTATTCAGTGCTTGGTGTGATCACGGGGAGGTTTTGTCACCTTGTAAAGTTGTTCGTTTATTATTTATCTTTAAAGGATACTGCTTTTCTAAAGCTCACTGAAGCAGAATTGTTGTCCAGAGGCAGGAAATCTCGTAAATCCTGCTGCCTGATTACAAGGAAGCTTCTCCTCCTTTTCCTCTTAATTTCTCGTAGAATGAGCGTCAGCTTTTTGTTGAGGCATTTATAATCTACAGTGGAGGGTTGGAAAAATAATATTTTAAGGAAAAAACTTTACTAAAAGATGATACTGATTGATTGATAATATACTATATAATTAAATTTGTGATTATACACATCAACATCCATGTCTTCGTATAATTTCGGATTACTTTTATTATATTATCACAAGTTTGGTGGGTTTCTCAACTCATTCATATTAAAGTATCAACAATAAAATTTCAAAAAAAAAAAAAAAACTTGAATATTCTCTCATTGTCCCATGTCTCAAACTTGTACTCTCAAACTTGAGAGAATACAACACATTATGTTACTTTAGCAAGCTTTTAACCCTTCACATAGATATACTTTTGTTGTTGAATCCTCGACGAACACGATGATTAGGGCACAAATGATCACAAACTGCATGCAGCAAGGCTGCCGCCTATGTACAGAATATGAAGTTTTTCTCTTTCAACTGATGGTAGAATTCTTAAAGGAAAAGAAAGGAAAGGGCAGTGATTTGATGATGAAAATGGGACCTTCACAACATCCCCATCGTCACATGCAACATCTTGCTAATGGTTCAATCACTATGTCTTGTCTCAAAATGCCGCATCAAAAGCATTATCACATGCCCTAACAATTGCATTTTGAAATAGGATGGGTTCACGGGGATGCATTGTCTAATGCTATAATAAAAGAGTATTGGGGGATTATTGTCGATCTCCATGAGAAATCAATTCTATCATGTCCCACTTTAAGGTAAAGCCCTTTTGAGTTTTTCTATACAAACAAAGATCGCCATGCTCTCTCTCTCTCTTTATATCACCATCCACATGATAAGTCTTTTGTTTGAGATCCTCAACAACCCACGTTACAGATCATGGAGTACCTTGCTAATTTCAACGATAGATAATAATGTGCATATATATATATATGTTAGGTGCATAAATTAATGAATGCTTGAATTGGTTAATCACACACCTAATAGATAACAAGGTAACTTATGTTATGTAGTAGGTTAAATTTTTTCTAATATAAAAAAAGATGTTTATATAATAATAACCTGAGTTAATTTATGATAACTTGACTAACATGCGATCTGAGATATGAAATCGAGATAACTTTGCATAAATGAAAACAAATAAAAATATATCACAAAACTTTGCATAAATTTTTTCTAACATAAAAAAAATCAAGGAAAGGATAAGAAAATAGCAATCAAAAGAATGAATACCAAAATTGCATAAAATGAATAAATAAAATAAAATGATGAGGGGCAAAATTAAAAAAATAATCAATAAAAGGATAAAACACCAAAAAATAGTAATAAAAAGAATGAGGACCAAATTAGATAAATAAATTAAATGAAATAAAATGTCCAGGGATGAAATTGAAAAAAATCTTTAAAAGCATTAAAAGCAAAATGAATAGTAATCAAAAGAATAATAGTCAAAATTGATAGAAATAAAAATTGGAGGGCACAATCAATTTTTGGAAGTGCTAACATGAATTTCTAGGCTAAAAGAGAGAAGAGAGAGAGGAAAAGAAAAAAATATCACTGAAACTCAATCGCACCTTCGGTGCGCACACGCGCCACACTAATAAGAAAAGGACGACATGCCGCTCCAAACATCGTCATTGATGGCTGATTATGGCAACCATACGGTCCTGCATGCGCTGCTCAAAGGGCACAGGGACAATCACACATGTTGAACGTGTCATCAAATTTTTTAATAATATTTAACCTTTAAAATTATCAAATATCCCCTACATCAACCCAAAAATAACAAAAAACACCCATAAGAAAAAGCCAAAAATACCCACGAAACCATGCTTATATTTTTTTGTCATTATAAGGGCAATTTTGTAACTTCGTTGTTAAAAAAAATGAAAAAAAAAACAAAAAATGCCCTTGCACAAGTTTAATGGTTTTTTTTCTTTTAGGGGTATCACTGTAATTTAACTATACAAATAATAATGAAAAGAAAAAAAAAATCCCTAAACCAAAGTTTTTTTTTATTTGTAAAAGGCAATAAAATCATTTTGTTGCTTAAAAAAATATGTGTGGACCAGTTTATCATCAATCAATCTTGTAATGTCTAATGATCCCTTTGAAAAAATGATTTTACCTCCAATTTTAAAAATAAAAGAAGTCACCAGATAATTATTTCCAAAAAAAACCAGTTAACCACTCTAAGCATGATGAGATAAGGTTTGGTGATGATGGGAACCTGCATAATTGAGATTAAGAGTTTACTATTGGAAGACATCATCTCGTCCACAACTAATTTGGTTTGTTTAACCGAAAACCATATATTTATATATATAATTTAACATAGTGAGTGATGATTTGATCCCTTTTCTTTCCTATGCATACGCATGCAAATTTTACAATAAGATTAATTAATTAATTCCGAAATTAAAATGCAAATCTCATGCACGTCTTGTTCCTTCAAAGGAAAACATATAATGGCCCTCAGTCCTTGGAGAAAGTTCACTAATCACATGAGAGGAAGTGTACATAATTCAGACAAATTGATGAATTGGAGGATAGGACTTGAGCTTTCACCTCTCTTGCTAGAAAAGAAAGACAGTGAATGAAATTATGGAAGAAAGATGAAATTATGGAAGAAATAACGTCTATACTTGCAATGCCTTTAAGAAAAAACTCATGCAGTTAATTAAAACTGAGTGGATAACATTTAAGGAGACCCTAAATATAAATACAAACCGTCTACCCAATCATATATGGAGTAGTGGATCGATAAATACACTAAAGACAGATTACCCAAGAAGTTTAAAGGTGTCGCTGGATATAATTTATGAAATGCTGACAAAAACCGAGTACAAGAAGGGTAGTTATGAAGAAGGATTAACAAGCAGGAATTTCTGGAAGTATCACGGTGAAGAAGGCCATATGATCAACTTGTACGAAGGCTTCTGCAATGAGGTGATACAAATATTAATTCAAAGAACTCTTAGAATTGAAGGAGGAATGGGTAGAGAGGTATCCATGGTGGATGAATCTAGCAAAAATAAAGAAGTGTGCCAGGTGTAATTTACTGCAAACAGGTTGCCCAAATTGGTCTTGTCTAAACCTATAGTGACAAATAAGGAAAACTATAATGCCTTACCGCATAACTACAGGTAATCCTTCTAGAGCACGCAACCAACGCTCGTCTTCCAAGTAGAAGTCAGAGGTCTAACCCGTAGCAAAAAATGCTTTACCTCGGAAGAAATTGAGAAATAAAAGAAGGCTAAGGGGAAATAAGTAGTTGACCTGACTAAGGAGGTGAACAAACTCATCATTGAAGAAGAGACCGATGAGTTCTTACAACTGATGAAACACAATGAATACAATGTTATTGAGCAGCTTAAAAAGACTCCTATCAGAATATGATTGTTGTCATTGATTTGAAGCTCCAAATCACATAGAAAGGCTTCATAAAAGGTGTTGAATGAGGCGTACGTGCCTCAGGATATCAATCAAGAAACTATGTACCACCTGGTAAGGAGAATACATACTTTAAATTATCTATACTTCATCGAAAATGAGTTGAATCTTGATGGTACCGGGCATAACAAACCATTGTACATCATTATGCGTGCAAAGATATCCTAATATAAAAGGTACTGATCGATAATGGTTCGACATTGAATGTGCTATTAAGGCACATGTTGAAAGAAAAGTCCTGCGATAAGTCCTACATAAGACCTAATACCATGATGGTAAGAGCATATGATGGCTCGCCAAGGCAGATAATTGGGACCCTGAAAATAGAGTTATATGTGGGGCCACAAGTGTTTCTGGTGACACTACAGGTGATGAATATCCACCCTTCTTATAATATATTGTTAGGAAGACCATGAATCCATGCGGCTGGAGCAGTAACCTCCTCATTGCACCATTTCCTGAAATACATTATGAATGATCAAGAATGTGGTTGTACCATTTATCAAGGTAGAAGATTGCAGAGACAAGAATATTCATGCTTTTGAAATTGTGAATGCTGAATGTGTTCCTGAAGGCACGGTGCTAGAAAGGTAAAAAATCTTGGAAGTGGCAAGGACGACGGCTAATTCCATCTAAAAGCATGAGATTCTTTTCCAGTATGATCCTGATACTAGGATGCCTAAGCGAGTTAATTTGATGAAACTAAAATGTGCTGACCAGGGGTTTGAGTTTGGATATAAGGCAAAAAAAAATGACTACAAGCGAGTTGCCAAGATAAAAAAGAAAGCTAGAATAATAAAGATTGAAGGATGAGATCTAGAAGATGTTCGTTAATGGTTTTCATTTAGTTTTGCACATGTTCGATAATGGTTTTCATTAAAAATGTTAAGATAAATTCCAATATATCATATCAAATAATTTTAAAATTTTCATTATACAAGCTAGTAAATTGAAAAAAAGAAGAAGAAAAATTTAATGTAATTTGAAACTAAAATTATCTTTTAGATTATATTGAGATTTAGCGCCTTTGAAAGCTATCAATAATAGTGAATGCATTGCGAGATGACATTATCTAATGTCGATTAGATTTAGGGTTAAATTGATAAAATCAAAAGATTTGGATTAAACTGATAATGAGGTTTTTAGGTAATACGCCGCGAGTTAAACCACACTATTCAATAGCTGGGCAAACTGGGCCGGGTCAAAGAGGCCCGCCACCTGTTCGACTCAATTCTTGCTATCTGGGTACGCGAAAGCTGGATTGATTAATGGAGCGAACACTATATCTTAAACAATTTCGGAGCGTAATGTTGTTAGTGGGAGCGCAATGTTAACTGCGTTTCTGCAGACCGGTGCTATAAAGAATGATAGGAAGTTGTTTGATGAAATTCCGGACAGAAATGTTTCATCATGGAATTCGATTATAACAGGGTATTGTGGAAGTGGGCTGATGAGGGAAGCGAGGTATTTGTTTGATAGGATTGGGGGATTGAAGAATCTTGTTTCTTCGATGGTTGTGATTTCTTGGAATGCCCATCAGGCTTTAGACTACACAAAAGGGGCTTGTTCCCATGTCACCAAGTGAAATTATCAGCTAAACCAGCCAACATCCACTTTGTTCTGTATTTCTTGTTGTTGCATTACATGCTGAGTTCTGCAACTGGTTAAAGTTTGTTTCCTACGGTCCTTTTATATTATTCTATTTCGGCAACTGTTATTGGATAGTGAATGATGGGTACCATCATGACTTATGGTAAACATGTTTAATCAGCATATAAGATTAGAGGTTGTGGTTATATAATCCCATGTGCGGGCTGTGCTCACTATTTCCTTTCTTCGTGTGTTTTCAGTGTGGGGGGTAAAAATTGGTATGAAGAAGAAGATCCTGGGTGGTAGAAGCTTTAACTGTCAGAATTGCTTTCCTAGCTTTCTTGTCAGATTTTGATCACCCTATAGGTTGGAATTGCTCAAAAGCCATTATATGAAAAGCTCTTCCTAGTTTGCTAGTATTGACATTGAAAATTCATAAGAAGAAGATCCTGGGTGGTGGAAGCTTTAATTGTCAGAATTGCTTCCCTAGCTTTCTTGTCAGATTTTGATCACCCTATAGGCTGGAATTGCTCAAAAGCCATTATATGAAAAGCTCTTCCTGGTTTGCTAGTATTGACATTGAAGATTCATAAGAAGAAGAAGAAGATCCTGGGTGGTAGAAGCTTTAACTGTCAGAATTGCTTTCCTAGCTTTCTTGTCAGATTTTGATCACCCTATAGGTTGGAATTGCTCAAAAACCATTATATGAAAAGCTCTTCCTGGTTTGCTAGTATTGACATTGACAGTTCATAAAAGTCATCTCAATCTAATGAAACTTTAGTTATGCTCAAAAGTTTAGAAATACGTAGATTTGACCACTCATAGATGAACTTAAGTTCACACAAGGATCTGCTTGCAATGCAACGGTTTCTATAGAGTTCATTCCATGCAGTCATGCACACTGTAGATTTCATTTGCTCGCTTAAACAGTTAGAAATAAACCTTTTATCCCCTTTTGTTTTTCATTTCTGTCCATTCTCAGTACGAAAGAGCTGAGAATTTTGCTCGGATGATGCCAATGATTCAAGGCAAGAATGTTACCATTTATCAAAGGCCAAGCTTGTCCAGGCAATTGGCTTGCCTCTGGCCAGTTACCATTTTCCAGTAAGTCCTGTACACAGTACAGAAATAGGGGATGGGCTGTAAGCAAGTTATCTCTTTCACAGTGACATTTCTTGTGCTGCTCATGTAACTGTCCCAAATGCTTGTTACAGAGGTGTTTAGTAGTGCAGATATGCATGGATAGGAATATTCGCTAGTTATTAGCAAAGGTGTCTCTCTCCCTGTAGCCAGTAGGTAACCTTTACCTATTCAACATCCTTAAAATGTACACAGCTCATCACTGGCGGTATGTTATAATGTAGTATTATTAATAGAACAGACACATTTATTCAAACTCTCTTGTTTTTCAATTTTTTTGGCTTTGTGCTACACTATATGCTCATGATTTCTTTTCATCGTTCGTTGCTGCTGATTATTGTTGTTTGTGAGTGAAACACAGGATTTTATGGAGGAACTCTTGGTTCGCTTGTTTCGACAAGTGCTGCGCTGTCTCATATTGCTCAAGAAAATTGTTGTGCGGCATTCTCTGCAAATCAACTAGTTTCTTGGCCTATATTTAGCAACTGAGGATGCTCTTGTTGTTGCTACTTGCTAGAAAATGTATGTGTTGTTTTGAAGCGTGTGCGGTGTGCTTGCAAATAAAGATGAATAATAAAGGCCCAATTTTACAACTTTCTCGGTATGTTTCTCAGTAAATGGAATCTATCCGCCTTTCATCGTAGAATAAATGATAGATGTTATTGCGATTATTTTATGTTGTGATTGCAGGAATACAGGGAAGATAAAATTGGTCCTCGAGATGTAGAATCTTCTTACAGAAATACAAGTAAAATGAAGTCATAAATATGCTCTTTGATGAGAGGAGTTTACCTTTGTAAAGGGTTAGGTTTGAGCAATACATCAGTATAGTGTCTCTACTTTTGGTTCTACGGGTCCTGCTGCTGCTGCTGCTGCTGCTGCTGCAAATATCAGGATGAAGGTTCGCGCAAATTCTGCTCCAACCTGAGTGTGTGTCTAATGGCAATTTATAAGTAAATTGTGATGGTGTTGGACTAAGTTTTAAACTCAAAGAAGCAAGGAAAATAGTAAATCACATTAACCATCAAACCGACCTCTTAAAGTTTTCTCTAACAAAAGTTGATTTAATATAGATTGTGTTTAAATAAAATGAGAAGAAAAAAAAGTAAACTCAGAGTAAAAAAGAACACAAATAATAAATAAATAAGCATTTGTGCGGTTGATCCCATGCTGGAGCATTCAAAGGCAAACAATTAGGCATTGTCTTCCGTCAGTCAACCCTCAGCCCCGTAAACAGTGGCCCTCCAGGAGTCACCGTCGTGTTCAGTGCCGACACTGCCGATATCCCTGCCTTGGATTCCAACATTTCTTTGTATTTTTGTTTTTTTTCTATTGATATTTAACCCTAAAAGACACCAATCCTTTTTTTTAGTTTTAATTTTTCGATGAAGAACAACATTGCATGCTTTACAGTATTTTATAAATTTGCTGTCACGGAAGAGGAGAAATGATACAAGCCAGATTACGACCACAAAACCATAAATCATCTGAACAAGAATAAGAAGTTGCAGAGGAATTGAGATGGAAAGATGCAAGAAAATGGGGATGGTATATCATATTAATTAATAGTTGTACAAAACGAGTTGAGATTGTGGTAGTGGTTGTGATTAAAAGTGTATTTTTGCTTAGAAATGCATTAAAATAATTTTTTTTATTTTTTAAAAATTATTTTTGAGATCCGCACATCAAAATAATATAAAAATATAAAAAAATAATTTTTAATAAAAAAATTTAAAATTTAAAAAAATGCGGTTGAAACCGCGTTTCCAAACGGTCTCGAAACGAATGTGGCTTGATAAATCTTATATATATCGAGTTCAAAATTTTTTCCTTTATAAAAAAAAAAAAATTTGAAAACAAAGTAAACGAAGTCTGATGATCAATAAGTCGATGGACGTGTATTGCAAACATGCTATATGTTTATATATATATATATAAAATAGGAGGCCACTGTAATTTTCTATGGACTATTATGAACTTCATTATCCTGCCATCTTGTACAAGGAAATGTGTAGGGTTAAAATTATACAGGAAATTATTTTTTGACCAAAGTTTTTTAATATGAAATATTAATATAATTAAAATAAATTATAGATGAATGAAAAATTAATTTTAAATAATTATTGATTAACATGTTTTTATAAAATCCAAAATTCTTTATCTCACATTAAAAAAATACATAATTATTTTATAGTTTATATATGAAAAGTTAAAAATTCATAAAAATAAGCTCAAGCAAAGTGGCTTTGAACTTGCGCTTGCTTAATAATGAATAAAGAGTTTGAATAATCTTTATTTTTTTTATGAACAGTTTATTTTCAAAGAAAAAAATCTAGATGTCAAGGCAAAAAGATGTTAGGTCGTTGTTTTTTTTTTATGGGTAGTTAAGGAAAAATAATAAGAACTAATTCTATTAATTATTGGAATTGATTCCACATCAATTTTGGTTTAAAAAATCAGTATAAATAGGGGTTGAAAGAAAGACATTCTACACGCTTTGTATTAGCTTTCAAACCTTGCAGTAGCTCTCAAACCTTCTTTTCTATTTTTTTTCCTAGTTTCTTTTGCTTCTAGTTTACAAAGCTTTTTTTTTTTTTTTTCTTTTTTCTCTATTCTAGAGCTTAAGTCTTTTATAAAGAGATTTTGAGTTATATTTCCTAGAGTTCATAGAACTTGTTTAGTAGTGCAACTAAACTAGATGATGATGTTGGAATCTTAAAATCTTTAATGAATTCATTCCATTTACATCAAGGGATAAGCAATATAACATTAAGAACAAATAAACAGTAATTAATTATTGTTAATTGATCATGAACAATAATTAATTACTGTTTGTTTATAATTCTAAAGTCATTAACAAGTAAATACCTTACACTGATTTTAGATTAATATAAAAATCTCTTTATATATATATGAAAGTATATCTTTTATGATTCAAGTTTAATTCTATGTACTAATTTATATGTTTACAATGCATATTAGGTTTATGTTTTAATTACATTGCAAATTGAGGTTCCTTACCTTGTTTTATATGAGTTCATGTAGCTTAAACCAAGGTTGTCAATTCCGTTTCGATAGGTGTTTTGTTTTTTCAATTGGAATGAAATGTTTCAATTTCAGAGTGTTTTGGCGTGCCGTTTCGGGGTTGTACTGTTCATATTCATATATATATATATATATATATAATTCAACAAACATAATTTAAATTCAAGATAAATTAATTATAAATTATGCAATACAAACACAATGCCAAAC
>Ga0307517_10004504_pt1 | contig 21391 bp, 13 predicted proteins | sample 23_EM_MG_FD_194515 | JGI IMG/M metagenome (GOLD analysis project Ga0307517, IMG submission 194515) | Populus trichocarpa ectomycorrhiza microbial communities from riparian zone in the Pacific Northwest, United States - 23_EM | ecosystem: Host-associated > Plants > Roots > Unclassified | place...
AATGTCGATGGCTTTGGCATAAAAAACGAATCTCTTGATATATAGGGTATCTGCCTATCATCCCTGTCAATTATTGATTCGCTTTCTTTTTCTCTATATTGCAGACTAGTTTGAAAATATTTATTTCGGATTACCGGATAACTAAGTAATTAAGTGAAGTAATAATTTTCTCATTCCAACGCTTGTTTATATTTATATATTTATACCCAGGATGATAATATATGAAAATTTTAATTTTTATGTGAAACTTTTTCAAGACTTCATCGTAAAATAAGTGGAAGTGGTACTAGATTAAGTGTGGTTATAATCTGAGTTTATAAGATGAAGTATAGGATGGCATAATTACTCAAACTTTTTCCTCTTTTTTTTTTTCTTCTGGATTATGAGTAATTATAAGTGGATTTTCCAGAGATGTAGCTTATTTTTTGCTTTTTCCTCCATGAAAATATACAGGTGTTTAAGTAAATATGCCAAAAATAAATAAATTAACAGATGCATCTGATATAATTCATGTCCTCCTTCCATGATATTCTTACCACAGCTAAACTTGCATCCTTCAGCTTTAGCATCAAAACCATTGAAGCCATCTTCACTTCTTTGTATTGCTACTTCATTGCCTTGACATTTTATAACTAAGTCATAGGCAAATCGCTCGAGGAGGTATTATTCTGGAATCTTTGTCACAGTTTTAACCCGAATTCTTTCAAGCAAGTTAGCATAAAAACACCCGTGGATTCGAACTTCTTACAGCTATAAAATATCTCCAAGGATAAATTGTCAATTTGAACAGTTCATAATCTCGAATCTCCTTCCTGCATCGCCACTTCAAAAGGGTATCCAGTGCCCACACGCCCAACTTCTTCAAAAGTTGCTGCCTTGATGCCATCAAGAAAATCTTTTCTGTGCTGCTATTTTTTATTGCATGCGTGGGAATTATACTCTGGGAATAATGGAAGTCTTCTTCTGCTTCGTTAGAACGCCAACCATGCATTTTACAGAATTTGCAAGGGACATTGTTTTACCAGCAATTTTATCCAGACCATTATTGATGCTCTCTCTTCCTTGAGAAAGACAAGACAACAGTACCCCACTAGAGAAAATACTATTGGAAAAAAGCTGTACACCATTTCTCACGAGAATTGTATATTCGCAACAACCAATTAATTGCAAGGTATAGAATCCTTGAACATAATCATCTTATCCCATGTTTCTCAGAACTCCTTATCCGATCCACAATCTTTAAGACAAAGTTTTAGATTGACCAGCGAACTCACAATTGCAACTAAGACTACTAGGATACGAGGAGCATTCTTAGATATATGTCATAAACATATGTTGAAGAATAATTATATTTTGATATTATAGTTTTAAAACTTTTTATATGAGATAAGATTTGGTTTACAGGTCGGGAGAGGGTTGATTTTAAATTTGTTTTTCAACCAAAAAAAAGTTATTTTTGATAAAAAAAAGTTTTTATTTTAAAAAATTAATAATTAAGTTTTGACCGGATTAAAATTTTTTTTCTTCTATTTTTTTTTTATTAACCTGGACTTGTCTAAGCCCGACAACAAACTCTAAACTAATGATACTGAATATTATCATTCCGAACAAGTCGTAAAACTACACCAGAGATTCTTCAAAAACCCCGATCCCAAGGAACCAGCAGTCCATGTTTCAAGGCCAGGAGCTCAGGAAGAAGATTAGTGACCTCCAAAATTAGAAAAACCTATCACCCATTTGCCAGCACAATCTCTGATAAGGCCCCTGAAGCCAATACGACCAGGATTGCCAATGGAACTACCATCCATGCACGTCCAGCTTCACAAACCCATGCTCAGGATGCTGTACATTATCTGTGCCATATCCTTGCGAGATAAATCTTTTCTCTCCCAAGTCGAATAGCAGTCTTGAGCAAGGATATGAATCTGATGTATCAGCCATCGGTCACCATTATAGTAATCACCATAAGCGAAAATATTTCGTTGACGCCAAATCCACCAGATCCCCGCTAGGAAAAGAACAGACACACATCGCTTGAAGCCATATTATCCACAATCCACTTGTATAAATTTGTACCCCAAAAACCGTGACTGCAAGTTATCCCCAAGGTGTTCCAAATTTGTTTCGCAAAACCACAATCCCTCAAGCAATGGAAGATATCATATGGCTCCTGGTTGCAACGGTAGCATAGAGGACTCAAAATAAGATGACGCCTGAATAAAAAAGATTAGTTGGGAGGCAGTTATGGAAAACCATCCAAATCAGCATTCTAATCTTCCCAGGAGTGCGAAGAGACCAGAGCCAGCTCCATTTCGGTTCCTTAAGGAGCTGTTTTGTCTTGGAAATCAGCCATAAATATGCCGATTTGATTGAGTATGTTCCAGCAGCTTAGCTACCCAAATAACACAGTCCGCTGTGTATCCAAGTGAAGGAACAGGCACTGCCAAAATACGTTCCTTGAGCCAAGCTGGGATGGCAGTAAAATTCCACGTGCCATTATGCCAAAGATCCTTGACATGCAAGTTAGTATCAAGCACATTCACATAGTCAATTGATGATCCCACCGTTCCCTCCTTCAACCATGGTTCGTACCACAAAGAGACTTCTCGATCCCCTGCCAAGTTTGTAAATGAACCCATCTCTCAATGAGGAGAAGGCTTTGCAGATTAAACCCCAAGTGATAGAGCTACCTGCTGGAGCGGAATAATGTAGCATATCGTTGGAAGAAAGATACTATTGCTTGTACATCTGGACCCATAGCTTATTGCCTTTCATTAGCATCTGCCAAGAGTGTTTCCCAAGTGGAGAAATGTTAACAACCCGAGAATGCCTTAGCCCCAACCCACCAAACTTTCTTGGCGCGAGAAACAGTGTTCCAGTTCATCAAATGAAGACCATTACCTCCATCCGATCTGCCCCAAATAAAGTTTCAAACCAATCTGTTAATATTATAGCAGACCGAGCTAGCTAGGAAGCCAAAGGGTAACCCTGCCTGCTTTATTTAAGAGCCTCATTTTCCAATCTGCTAGCTTGGATTGAATCCTGTCAAAATTGAATTTAAAGTATATATGCTTGTTTCACTGTCCCCTGGAGCAGCAGAAAGCCGAGATACTTTCCAAGGTTGTCTGCGAACCTAATAGGAGAAAGCTGGGATAAATTGTGTTGGACCCGTCTATTAGTGTTTTTACAACACATATATACATCTAGAATTTTCAAAGTTGGCTCTTAAGCCAGAAGCTGTGCAAAAATCTGAAAGCATATTGATCATGATCAGTTGCATGTGGCCTGTACTCGCTTTCGCAACATCATCTACGGAGAGAAGATGGGATATCCTTTGTCCACCTCTGGAAATCTGAACTGGCTTTCAAGTCCTGTCCGAAATCTTTTTGGAAATAAGACATTATAATTTCTCCATGCGGATAACAAAAAAGTACGGCGATAAGGGATCCCCATGCCGAAGACCCCGAGCGGAGGAGAATGAAGGAAGCTTACATCCATTCCATAGAAGGGTAAGAGAAGATGCATGGACACAAAACATAATCAAGTTTACTGTTTTATGTGGTAAGCCGAACTCCTCAACAGTGGTCCGGAGGAAATTCCAGCTGACTCTGTCGTAAGCCTCCTCTAGATCATTCTTAGCCGCGATAGCGCCACCCTTGCTTTTAGAATGGTTCATATACTGCATAATCTCTTGAGCGACTAGAGCATTATCCGTGGAGCTACGACCCGGGATCTCAGGAGGGGCCCAATTAATCCATTCACATACGTCCTCTGTAATGATCTTGTAAATAACATTACAAAGGCTAATCAAGAGAAACTGTTTAAAAGTTGTAGGCCTGCCATCTTTAGGAATTAAGACAATTAGATTTTCTGCTAGCCCTTTGTCGAAATGGCCATTAACGAAGGCTGCTGAACTCATCATCTGCCAGACATCATCCCCTACAACACTCCGGTAACTAGTACCCGTCCCTTAACTAGACTAGAGGTTTGGTTACCAATTCTAGAATTAAAAAACGGAGAGCATGAAAAATGTTTTGTAAATAAATTTAATTTAATTTATTTTGATTTTTCTAATCAAATATCCATGCGATATACTATTCTGTTTATCAACTCATCCTTTGAAACTGTGTATTGAATCTACCCTTTGGGGTACGTTTTATGATAAGGAAAATCTTAAACAATTTATCTCATACTCTAAATCAGAGAAATGTCGATTTCATAGTTTTGAAAAACCAATAGTTTATAGTCATTTGAATTTGTGAATACCTTGTTCTATCTTTAGCAAATCAAATCACCTAAATTTACTACAAAAGAAAAGCATTTATGAGACATTAATTTAATATTTTCAAAATCATAGAGTAATGAATAATTACAAACCATAAAAGCCAACAAATGTGATCTTCGAGGAATGAGATTTGTATCCAATAAATAGATCAAAATGGCAACTACACGGTAACAAACCCTTCTACGCACAATTTATTATATTTAAATACACAATTTTCTAATATAAAAACTATAATGTTATAGTTATTGTTTTTATGTTTTAAAAATATTTTTTTTATTTCAAAATATTTTTTTTATGTTTTTAAATTTTTATATTATGTTAATGTTAAAAATTTATTTTAAAAAATAAAAAAAATATTATTTTAATATATTTATTTTAAAAAATTATTATTATTATAATATCAAACGAACTTTAAATCTAAAAATTATATGTTTAACCAGGATTTATATTTTAATTATTTTAGTTTTTTAAAATTTTTTTAATGCCAAATCAATATAATCTGAATAAAATTTAATTAGAATAATATCAAAATTAATTCAACTTAAAACCTATATTAGATTTTGAATTATAAATTTTTTTGATCAACTCGTCAGACTTACTCGGCTCGGCAACATTGATGGTAACATACAAGGTTACGAAAATTAGAAATGAAAAAATAAAAACATATTTGGCGCGAAAACAAATCTAAAAAGATCCGAGCCTTACTTTTCAAAATGGGATTCTCCCTCTTAACTTGCCAACATAAAATCAGTAAATCCCTTGGGATCCCCTCTCTCTTTCTCTCCATCCAAAATCCAAATGTAACGCTGCTGCTGCTGCAAACACAATCAGCCATTCATAAAAGGCAACAACAGCACTGACACCCGTAACGCTTTCTCTCTCCATCTGTCTCTAGGGTTTCAAGTTTTTCATAAAAAATTATAGCACCTCTCTTTTTCGAAAATGACAACTATGCCCCCACCTTCTTCTACCACTGTCTCTCCTTCTCGCACCACTTGCGCCTCTCTCCTTCACGAATTGCAGGTGCTTCATTATTTACTTCGCTTCTTTTTTAATTTCTGTTTTTTTTTAGAAGTTTTTTACTTTAATGTATTTATTGTAATTAGTGTTTGGCAGTGTGGAATTCAAGTAATTGAACTTTAATTGAGTGAAAAGTGGAAGAGATTAAGCCCTAATTCTTTTGTGAAAGAGAAGAGTTAGTTGTACATTTTGATCGTTATAATTCAATTTTTTTTGAGATTGATTGGTTTATTTGTGATTGATGCTGTTAATTATCCAGATAATATGGGATGAAATTGGGGAGAACGATGGCCAAAGGGACAAGATGCTTCTACAGCTTGAGCAAGAATGCCTTGATATTTACCGTAGGAAGGTTAAAAACACTAGGAAGTATAAAGCTGATTTGCATCAATTGTTGGCTGATGCCAAAGCTGAAATCGCAAACCTCGTTTCTGCACTTGGGGAAAATGCCTCCTTGTTTTCACCGGTTTGTGCTTTCTAGCATCGAAGTTATTGTTGCTTGAGGAAATAAATGGTTCTTTTATTGAGTAATTGGGCTAAAAGGAGCAAAACAAAAGAAAACATGTGGTAAAGATGGTTATGAAATATCTGCGAACATACAGTTATTTTTTTTTTCAGATTTTAATTAAATAATAAAAATGAATGTGTTCAATTGTAACTTGCTGTTCTATGCTTTTGTTTTGTTCAATTGTTATGCATATAGGGTTTTATTTGAGGACTCATTTCTTTGTATTTTGTTTTGATTGGGTTATTTTATTTTTATTTTCTGTTTTGAGAAGGGAAAGGGCCCACTAAAGCAGCAAATATCTGCTGTAAACCCTGTTTTGGATGAATTGAGGTTGAAGAAGCAAGAAAGAATGAAGGATTTTTATGAGACAGAGACGCAGATAGCTCGAATTTGTGCAGAAATAGCTGGCAGTGACCGGTCTTTTGATTCTGCTGACCCAGAAATTGATGAGCGTGATCTGACAGTGAAGAGATTGGGGGAACTAAAGTCACACCTTAAGGAACTTCAAAATGAAAAGGTTTGTTGGATAATTCTGCAATATGTTGTAATATAGATTTCATCTCACTCGTGTTTCATACTTTATCTTGCTTATTTTCAGAGTTTGCGGTTACAAAAGGTCAACAGCAGCATTAAAACAGTCCACGATCTATCTGTGGTGATGTCAATCGATTTCTTTAAGACTGTCAATGATGTTCATCCTAGCCTGAGTGATCCGTCAAAGGCTCAATCAAAGAGCATTAGCAATGACACACTTGCTAGATTAACAAGCACAATACATTCACTGAAGCAAGAGAAGCAACAAAGGCTAGAAAAGGTGAGATAACAGTGAACTTTTAATTCTACTTGTGGTCTTCAATTGCAAACCTGCTGAAGAAATTCTTTTTGTTGCTATTATTATTATTATTTTCTGCGGAACACTGTTTGTTGCTCATTTGTTTTGTATTAGCTTGAAGTTGTGCAAGTTTTGTTAATTATGCTGATTTTTATCAACATGTCAAAACTGCTTAATAAGGCTTGCATTAAGTTGTTAGGTGTGATTTAATAACCTGCACAGATTTAGTGCCTTCAAGTGTGTTTGCTGCTGGATATGAATATGTTGTTACAGTTGGCCTTGTTGGAAGTTTGACTAAATGCTCCCCCTTTTTTCATGGGCTTTGTCTTATTTTAGCTTCAAGGTCTTGGACACAAACTGATAGAGCTATGGGACCTCATGGACACGCCTGTTGACGAGAGAAGATTGGACCATGTCACTACCTTAATCTCTGCCTCAGTGGATAATGTATCCAGACTAGGGTGCCTCGCTGTTGATGTTATTGAGCAGGTTGCTTTCTTTTTCTCCTTTACTGCCTAGCTCAGGATTTCTATATTTCATCAAGCTTGGTCTTTTTATTTTTGAAAATAATATTAATTCTTCATTGTCATTGTTAGACCGAAGTTGAAGTTGAGAGATTAAATGCTCTCAAAGCCAGCAAGATGAAGGAGTTGGTGTTTAAGCGGCAGAATGAGCTGGAGGAAATCTATAGAGGAGTTCATATGGATGTAGATAGTGATGCAGCGAGGCAGATTCTCATCAGCCTCATAGAATCTGGTTTCAACCAAAACTTATTTTTTTTAATTTTTTTTTACTAATATGCTGAATCACTTAAGGGACTGGATTTACATGTCAACCATCTGAGTCAGAGCTTTGATTGCTCTGGTTATTTTGATAGGGTTCAGCAAAACTTGTTTGCCATTTCATTTTTCTGCCCATGTGGCAGGGGACAGTTTTAAGGTCTTTTTTACCTTTCGCTATAAAAAAGGCATTCTTTTTTCCTCTTGCAAATGGCATGCCCTTCATACCTTATCCCTGTTTTTTTCATCATTTAGATATGCATATTTTAATGCACTGCTTGTTGTTTGCGTGTCTGATTCCGTGCCTGTCCAAGAATATTATTCAGGATTATTTTTTCAGAGTACTGGTTCTTAATTTTTAATGATTTTTTTTTCTTTTTTACATTTTGCAGATTGGGTTTTAAGTTATTTCTTGATTTTGTTTTGTACATGTTATCTATTTGATTCTTTTTATTTGACTTCAAGACTACAAAAATCAACAAAGTGGCTTTGATTATTCAAGTTTACTCTGTATGCTTGATTTGTTGATCTTCTTCTAATTCAAACTGTGTTACAGGTAATGCTGAAATGTCTGAGCTGCTTGCGAGCATGGATGATCAAATCACAAAAGCCAAAGAGCAAGCTCTTAGTCGGAAGGATATATTGGACAAAGTAGAGAAATGGAAATTTGCATCTGAGGAAGAGCAGTGGCTTGATGAATATGAAAAGGTAATTTCTATCAAGTTAAATTATAATTGACGGATTGGGGATATGAGGTTATTTCTTTTGTTGTCATTCTACTGCCCAGCACAGTCGCAAACATCCATACACTGCATTGGGTCATATGCTAGGTTTCGTTTGTATTTATGGTCCTCCAACTGGGAACCACTACATATCTGTGGATAATTTCTCCATTTTTTTAAAAAACATGCACAAGTGTTACTGTTTGCATTGCTGCCTCTTCCCCAGTCGAACTTCTTTATTTTGTTTCTTTAGTAATGTAATTATTTTGCACAGAATTTTATGATCTGCTATTTTGAAATTGGACTTTTACCCTCCGCATATTCTGTTTACTGTAATTGTTGAATACTTGAAACTCATAAGACTTGACATGATGCACTTCATTTTAAAACCCAATAACTCCCACAGGAAAACATCCATAAGTTATAAAGGTGATATGGTTTCTCTATGTCAAGTAGCGGGAATCAAATCAGTTACAACTGAAATGATCAGCTTTCAACAATCATTTCATGTTTATATCTCTTTGCTTTTAAATGGGATATCATGTTTGTAACTATGGATATGAGCTCTATGCATATTCTCTCCAAGCACAAAAATCACTCTGCAGGAGCTCTTGGTTTGCCATCTACTCTTTGACAGCAAGTTACTGACATTTTGACACCTCGCTAATAATAATAATTCTCAACTGCATCTTGAATTACTTCAGTTCCCATAGCTCATGCGAGGTTTTCATTTATCACGTTACTTCAGTACACATTATTACAGTCAACTCCTTATATTATATCTAGCATCAAAAAGTGGCTCATTGTTTGTTTCCTATTCTCCTTTTAGTTTCATGAAATATACTTTTAGGGGGGTCGAATAATACAAGCAAACTGATTCTCTTTATGAAAGGTATTGTAGGCCTATGCTTGTGATAACTTGCAGGTTGCAATAGTGCTTATTTCAGTGGGAGAAAATGAAAAGACCTGTTGTTTTTCATTTCTTTTCTTCCTATTATCAGGATGCAAACAGGGGCGTTGGACTTCAGTGAAATATATTTAAACCAAATTTGAACTTTCATGAGTATTTCCGAAAGTAATCTTTTGTCCCCCCACACCCGAACCTGGTTTTCAATTGTATTATTGCACCAAGTCAATGTTCCACCAGTTGAAATCATTGAATCTTATTCTCTTTTAGAGTAAAACTTCTTTTGAAATGGTTGACGCTGCTGAGTGTTTACAATTTTTCTTATATTGCTAGGATGATAATCGGTATAGTGCGGGAAGAGGAGCACACAGAAATCTGAAACGTGCTGAGAAAGCACGGGCTCTGGTCAGCAAAATACCATGTGAGTTTATTTAATACAATGGAGCTTATGTGAAAAAAAAATGACACATGTAGAAGTTCATAGAAATGATAAAAATGACACATGTAGAAGTTCATAGAAATGATACAGATAATTTTTTACTGCTGCATTTTTTATGCTTGTAAATGAAATGGAGCCTGGACTTTAGGGAGAACTATAATGTTTGGTACAAGAAAGCTAGTAACAAGTAACAAGGTATTGAGCATGTAGATGCCAACAGCAGTAAATGTCTAAATTATTATCCAAGCTCCAAAGCATGTTCTGTAGCCAACTTTCACCCCCCTTTAGGAACTTGCTTTCTCTATAATCTATGTCTTTATATTGAAAAGAATAGAGGTGAGGTGTTTCTACTTGTGCAAATTGTCTGGCAAATGGCAATTGTTATAAATACAAAATCTGAGAATTGTGTGCACCGTGCAGAATTGGTCATCATATGAAATTGAGTGGGGGAAAGGTAAACAGACTTTCTGATTACCATTTGCCACACAAAGTTGTACATGCTCAAAATCAAAGACAGAACAGATATCTGATACATTAACCATGTGTTAATGCTCACAAGTTCAGTTATTAATATCGTGTTATCAATGATAATTGACAAGCTTGAGCATACAAAACAAAACAAAATGTTGAAATTTTATTCTTGCTTTGATAAAAATGCTAAATCATACGAATTGCTGTTATCATTTTTTAATACCCAGGTTTTTAGAATGCAGAGTTAAATCATAGGAATTGCTATTATTATTATTTGTTTTTGCTGCATAATACTTCATTGTGACAAATAGATTGTCATTTTTGAGAATTGAGCTGGAACTTACAAACCTGAATATCTTTGTTGTCTAGCAATGGTTGAAAGTTTGACTTCTAAAGTCAAGGCCTGGGAATTGGAGAGAAAAGTCCCTTTCTTATATTACAAGGTGACTCAAGACTTCTCTTTGCTGTCTAATTTAACAATAAATTGCTTGAGCAATTTTCCATCCTTAAGTCGTTTCTGTAATGCAGGCTCCCCTCTTACATACCTTGGAGGAATATACCGTGTTAAGACGGGAGAGGGAAGAGGAGAAGCGTCGATCTCGGGTATGTTTTATATTTTCTACTCCTTGTCTATGCCCAAATTTTCCATTCTTGCTTCACCCATGATTTTGAGCTCCACTAGTAAATTAATTTAGCTTGGGCTATGGAGGGTTTCAATCCAAATCTACCGAAGCAGTGAAATGAAAAATATGGACCAGGATGTTCAACTACTTTTATAATTATTGGTATCTGAGATGCTTGAAAATCTTAAATGCACGAACATACATGGAAAAATCAGGTGCTCCATCTTTACTCATCCTTCACTGTTCTTATAATGTCGTGCTTGCAAAAGCGTAAATAATCTGTTGCTTTGTCCATCCAACAAGCGCAAATAATGGTTGTGCTGGATGAACATTTTTGTTGCCCCCAGTCTCTGAAGTTCATTATGCTTGAACTGCTTAATTAGTCAGCCATGCTGTCGATTTAACCAAAAGCCTTTCACCTACAAAGAAAAAAATAGCTAAAAGTCATGAACATTTTTTTTTCACTGTGGTTTATTTTTCAGGAGCAGAAACGTGTGCAAGAACAATTTGCTGCAGAACAAGAGGCACTTTATGGTTCAAGGTCAGCGATTAAGAAGCCCTTGGGTCTGAGCACCAGTGCCAACACAATGGCTGGAACACCGACTGCACGACGCGGGGTCACTCCTTTTGGCCATCATGCAAGCTCAGCTGGAAAGCAACGTAGAGAGAGCAGGGCTCATAATGTAACGCCGATAAACTATGTTGCCCTTCCGAAGGATGATTCTGTTTCCCGGGGCTGCTAGTCTGTACACATGCTTATGACCTACTGTAAATGATACCGTACAGGTAGGATGCTGGTTACAATTCTCATTTCCCCTAGTATTTATCTCTTGTTAATGAGAAGAAAGGTGTCAACTTGTCTGTATAATCACAGAAGCGTACTCGGATTAGCCTGAATTAAGAGTATAATTTTTTTTTTGCACAGTTCTGAGATTCAGTTAATTATAAGAGTCATGCATTTCTGACTTCTGAGATCTAGAGTTTGAGTTTCTTGTTTTTTAAAAACAAATAATTTGTCTTACAATGAACTCAAGTTGCAATTAAAGCAATAAATAATATTTCTTCTTCCAGCTCTGAAATGTATGAGAACAGATTTCGGATTTCAATCAGAGGGGTTACTTCGTGTAGCTACAAGTTTGCTAGACATTTCAATTAAGATTATAGTTGTTTTCTCGGTGTTGATTTAGTTAGGTTTGAATTAGACTTTTTATCAGGTGAATATTTTATTTGATTTAACTAGAAATTCAACTTGAATCAAATTCCAGGTATTGAGTTTTTTAAAATCAACCTACTGCGTTGGTCATGTTTAATAACCCTTATTATGATTAAGAGAAGTGTCGTTGCCTAGCTATATAAATTAAACCACTTCTCGATTATTTCTAGAAAGAGCGTTGAATTAAATTCTTAGAATGGCCAGAGAATGAAGAAGCTACGTGGGGTGCATGCTAAAGCCACTGTTCGTTTTTGCTAAGCACCTATAAGAAAATTTAGAATTTGTTTTGTTTTAAATTAAATTTTTTTTATATTGTTAGAAGAATTTTTAATTCTAGTTCAGTGATTGATCCAGTTTAAAGCTCGGGTCACCAGTTTTGATTGGGTTAACAGGTCATTTAAGATTGATTCTATTTTTTATTTTATTTTTATAAATCAAAACTACATCATTTTTATTAAAAACAAATAAACAGCCAACATGGTACCATTGAGTTTTTAACCAGGTCTTACTAAGTCAACTGAGTCACCTGGTTTTTGATTGGGTTGCCCAGGTCTTTGCCTTTCCTTATTTTTTTTAAAAAACTAACCCGATTCCAGTCCCAGGCTAGTCAATTTCCGAGTTAACATATCGGGTCAAACCGAGTTTTAATATGTTGATATATATATATATATATAATTATTATTTTAATATATTTTTAAATAAAAAAATTTTTAAAAACAACCGCTATAACAGTAAAAAACAGTGTTATCCAACATTGAAAATTCGTGGTCAGAATGACTTGGAAAAAGAGGGAAAGAAAGAAAACTAGGGTGGTGTTAAGTGTTTCAAATCAAATAGAAAGTGAGAGATCATCAACAAGTCCTTTCCACCACAAGTTTTTGAGTTCGATTCTCTTGCGTGCTTATGTTGTCAAAAGAGACAAGAAATTAACAAGATGTGGATAGAAATTGAGTTAGTGTGCTTGATCAGATCCATGATCACCATAAGCAACCAATGGAAACCAGCACTTTATCACATGTTGCTTCTCTTTGTGAACTACTGAGGCAATATTGTAATGTGTATGGAACCTTGTCTGGCTTTGTTTTTGTCAAAGATTAATGAATAAAGCATGATATTGGCAATGGAATGTCTGTGAATCTTGGGCCGAGAATCCTCGCAGAATTGACAGCATAAGAAGGTATAAGTTCCCTCATACGTGACCTCATCTGCTAGCTAGATGGATATGGCAGTAGAATTTGCAGCACTATCAAGTTTGGGTTCCTTTCAGATTAGGTTTATTCTCTCCATTATGTACAAGATACGGCTGCTAAATTCGATGGATCGAGATTCCCTTTTAATCAGATCTTATTATTTTATAGCTAAGAGATCTCCTAATAATTATACATAGTTATCAGTAGGCAAAAATATTATAGTGTAAAACGCAGTAAGAAACAAAGTCTTAGATGCCAGCCATCTCCAAGAAACATTTCTTTTAATTAAAAATCATCTCGAAGTGTTTTGTGCAAGCAAGCAAGCAGGATTAATCGTAGATCACGTTCACTAATCTCATATATATAATCATTTTTAAGGATTGATTTGACAATTAAGAAACTCCATATATTCGTTCTTCTTGTCTATTATAGTATAGAACTTAACCACGGAAACTAGATTTAGTGTATATATGTCAATGCTTTTTGTAAAAATATTTTTTAATTAAAAATACATTAAGATTATGTTTTTTAGATTTTTTTAAAAAAAGTTTTAGCATCAATACACTAAAATTATCAAAAATATTTTTTAAAAAATAATTTAACATTCTTTTGGGATAAAAAAATAATTTGAAAAACATGTTAAACTAAAAAAAACAAGCGCAAAATTGGAATATATAAAACTAGAAAAAAAAAAGAATATTATTATTTTAATTGGAATATCCAATTGAAATTGTATTTTAGCGTGTGATCTACAACGTCGAGGCAACCTTAATTAATAACATTTCTTAAACGTATAGTAGTTAATTATTGGCAAAGAAGATTATATATATATATATATATATATATATATCTTCATGGATTAGGACATGATGAAAACAAATGTATACATCTGGAATCAGGACATGTAGAATTATGTGGAGAATCGTTGTCAAATGATGTTGGACATTCGACTCAAGTGATTTGTGGTGTGGATAACATTGTTTCAAGTGGGTTTATATGCTGTTTACATTAATTATCCGCATTGAGCTGTACTTCTGGTTATTTCATATTCAGTCGATGGGTTATCTATCTGATGAAAACGACTACCACTCTATATTTTATGTGTCATGGTGTTACCTTCGTGGCCATAAATCATCGGATTCTCTCTTTTATTTTTCGTATCCGAAAAATTATATTGTAGCAGAAGCAATGTTATTAAGTTCGGTCGAGCTTTTGAATTTTAGTCTACTTATTTTTAGCTCAAGTTGGGTATAAAAAAAGTCAATTTAGAATTAATTTAATAGATCAACTCATAACCCAATTAAAACTTGATTGATTTTATAAAATATTATCATAATAATATCATTTTGAATTATTTTTTTATAAACTATAATTATCCACTTGATCAATAACCCGAGCATCATACCGAGTTGACTCTAGGATTGAATTTAATAACTATAGATAGAAAAGAGGAAGGAATTGAATTTCATCATATCAATGAATCATCCCAATTCAATAGCTTAAGTTGTTGGGTAAAGTCCTAATATATTATTTATATTATTCTTTAACACACCCCCTCAAGTAAAAGCCCTTTGGGCTTGAAACTTGCACAGATTTACACTACCTTATGCTTGATTTTTATCAAATAAATGAGGATGGTGAGATTCAAACCCGTGATCGTTTGGTTATTAAGACTCTGATACTATGTCAAAGAACCATCTCAACTCAATAGCTTAAACTGCTGGGTAAGATTCTAAAATATAATTTATATTAATTTTTAGCACATCACACTTGGTTTCATTGTTTCCCTTGAATAAAGTTCGAAAATACTCCATTAGAGAATGAAAAATGGTGACCCATTTCTACGGCTAGCTAGAATAATATCACAAGTTGACATGTTTTACAATATGCAGCCAAGAATCAATGATACAATATTCATTTTATGACATTACATAAATGGAATATTGAAAATGACAAGTGCAGAAAGGAATACACTGAATTTTCCTTTCTTTTTTGATATTCTTTTTCGGGTATAATTAGTAAGCATATAAGAGCATGGAATGTCTTTTGGGTAAGGCTAAAACATGTTTTCATGTACCGACAAGAGGATGGATTTTCTAACATATCTTCGCCGGGAGTTCTTTTGGTTATGTTTGCTCTCCAGCTTCTTCTCTAAATAGGATTTTATCTATTGAACCATAGGGAATGGCAAAATGGAATTTTTAAAAGACAAGTACTATTATTTTCGTAAAAATATTCAGAAAAATATAATACTATTATCAAATAGTCAATATATATGTTTGAGGCTAAAATAATATAAATTTTATAATTTTACAAAATTAAGACTTGATTAATAGAAAAAAATTGTAAAGTTGGAGGAATTATTCTCAGCAACTAAATCAAAGGAAACCACGCCAAAAGACCAAAAATTTAAACTCACTACAAATTGCAAACGGGACAAATTATATAGTTTTTTTTTTGAATGACAAATCCATCTTATTGGTACTGTGTTTTCAATATAGATATTAAACCTGAAGTCCGGATTATGAGTTAAGCGGGTATATCTGAATTAACTCGAATTAATTTTTTAAAAAAAAAATTAAAACAAAACCATTTAAAATAAAATAAAAGGCATATATATATATATTAAAAATCAATGAACTTTAACTATCAATCGAATCGCAAGTCAGTCAAAGTTTTTGATGAAGATTAACTCTGTTTTTTATTTGATGTGAAACCTTACCCGGACAAATTTCACAACAGTAATTTTCGCTTAAAGAACAAAGCAATACATGTAATGGTTCTTAGAGCATGCGAAATACAAACATGGGCACGATATCTATACCATCATGCGATAAAAATCTTATCTTTCAAGTTAGCACAAAGTTTCTTACTTGGGAAAAGCTTGTTGCACGATGAGAACATTCTCTATAAAAGTATAATTTATAATTAGGGTCTTAGACTTTTTAGATTAAGGTTTTATATTTTTTATACTCATATATATATCATGGAAGATTTTTTCCTAAAAAATATTATTCATTGATGCCTTGCTAGCTTCATGTTATGCATGTATTCTCTCTAGAAATCAAAATTGACTTAAAGTAGTCCATGCCCAAGAATATTTATAGGCCATTGTCAAGCTAGCTCGCAGCATGGTGAGAATATATGGCTAACTGAAATGAAAGCTAGGCTCGTGAGATTCAAAGAAGGTTTTCATGGAGTTCCTTTTCTTGGAAAACGTCAAATCAGTCCCCAAACTATTTAACGAATCTCAAGTGGAGCTTCTAATAACCTTTTGTTATTCAATTGATTTTTTAATTAATAAAATAATTCTCAATTATATCCTTCTATCCAAAATCTTTACAGTTTTTGAAGAAGAAAAATCAATCATAAGGGGAGGGAAATCAAGATCAAATGATAGATCAAACGAGAATATGGAATTCGTGAAATTCGTGATAGTGATCTACTTGTCAGCAACCACACCCTTATAATCTAATGCTAGGAAATTAGAGAAAAGAGAATAAAAATATTAAAGCAAATATTGATAGATCAAACTAGATCTTTCTACTTTTTAATGGTGTCCAAATTGTCTCTCACTATGTCATCAAGACATGGTAAGCTAGAGATCCTATGCTTTTTTGTCACACATGTGGAATCAGATGCAAGAACATGGCTGGAATATTTAAGATTCTCAGAGCATATAGCCCATCAACAGGACTATGCGTTTCATATTTTAATTAATAAATTAAAAAAGCTATAATTTATAGTTTTATTTTAATCAAGATTTTAAAAACAAATTTCAGTGAGATTAATATGCAAATTTGATTAATAAAATATTTCAAAACTATAATTTAAAACAAAACAATGACAGCAACACATACGGCATGCATAGTAGAAACAAAGGAGCTATTACGTCTGCAAATAAGTTAATCACTTCAACCATATAGCAGGTGGTAAGAATAGGGTAAAGAGTTTGTTTTTCTTATAGTTTTAGGTTCGAGTTCTGTGGTTACTAATATAATAGTTATTGAAAATTTATATGGTCGTTAATTTAAGGACTAGTGGAATTAGTCGAGTTACACGCTAGTTCGGACAGCCACGTTAATAAAAAATAAAAAAAAAGTTAACCACTACAGTAGTGGAATCTGCATCAGATGCCAGCAACTCTGTTCTATGCCACGTGTAAATCATGAGTACCAAAAAAATCGAAAGTTCTGATCATCAGAGGCACACAGTGACCCAAAATTTTGTGAAAAGAGACTTTAGGGTCCTCTCATTAATTTCCACGATCATATTGATCAGTACTTGTCCTTAGAACACTGATTTACATACCATATCATATAACAAAGTAAAGAGAAAAAAAAGAAGAACAAAAACATCAAAACCCCACATATATATAAATTTAAAAAAGATCTTAGCAAAATGGGGGATTGAAAAGGGCAAAAAATAATGCCATCTCCCGGCCGTTTATCCATTCTGGCCTCTTTGCTAGGCTCTTGGCTCTTGGCTCTCTTTGTGTGGAAGGTCTGGCAGGGCCATGGGCATGCTCATGGCCATCGCAGAGAAATTGTTGTTGGCTTCTGCTTTCTGCAACTGAACTTCATTAGCTTCGATATCTTCAATCACTACTATAGAATTGCCATTTCCTTGAACACCCTTTACTGGTTCTGGTATCTCCTCCGGGTCGACCTCCATTTTCTCCTTGTGCTTTCCCCACAGGACTGAGTATAGGCCCATAACTATCAAGGCTGAACCAACAATACTGCACCCATGCCAACGTAATTAAGCTAATTAGTTGTGAGTAGATTAAATAATATTAATTAAGGGGAATCCACTTAAATAATCTATTTACAAGACTTGATGATAATCATGCAGTAGTAATTGATGCTAATTTGATATTAATAAATAAATAAATAAATAACTGTACTGTTGTGCTTCATGAGAGATTCTATTGAGACTAGTAAAAAGTGATCACAATAGGTATTCTTACATGTTTAAGAATCTCGAGAAAGAAAGATAAAAATAATGGAGTACAAATGAGATATATTTACTTGTACTGAAAGTATATTTGTTTCTATTTCTTATGTATTTTTTTTTTATCTCAAGACGCTAACGAAATATGATATAAAAAATAAAGGGTATATGCATGCATGCAAGAGTGATATTAATAATAATAAAAATAAAAATAAGTGAAAGAAGAAGAGGAAAATTACCCTCCAAGGTATATCTTTTCTGCCAATATGAATGAACCCATGATGGCTACAACGATCATCATCAAAGGGCTAAAAGCAGTAGCAAAAACTGGACCTTTTTTCTTTATCACCAATCCTTGGACATAGTATGAGATGCTTGATGTCACTATCCCCTAAACATTGGAAAAGAAGGAAAAAACAGGGCAGAGGAAACAAAACTTAGTCATTTTCCTAGACATAATTCAAAGAAAAAAAAGTAAATACAGAGAAAGAGAGAATTACAGCATAGGCAGCAGCAAGGAGGTTCATGTCCCAGCCAATTCTCCAAACAGAGCTCTTGTGCTCCATCGTAAATGTCACAGCAATAGCTTGTAGGGTTCCAATGAAGCACACAAGTGACGTGAGAGTGAGCTGGTGGTTCTTATATGTCTTCAATGCTTTGGTCTATCATGTCATACAAATAATATATTGATTACTTTCATGAATGGAAAGGAAAAGGGGAGAAAGAAGCATAGGACCCTTGCAGATCTTCTTTTCATTTTTGCATCATCACTTACTTGCAAAACAAACAAGGAAGCCCAAGCAAGAGTAGCAATGATAAGCAGAATGGAGCCCTTGAACCAGTCTTTGTCAGTCGTCCCTGTGGTATCAGTCACATAGGATTTACGTGGATGGATATGCTTAGACCACAGCATCTCTACAATAGGACCCTTGTATAAGGTCATAAACATTGCCCCGGCAACTGTCACTAGAGTTCCCAGCAGCTTCGCTTGGCATCTCACCTTCTTTATGTCCAGTTTCTCCATCCTGCAACAAAATCCAGAATCTCTTTAATTAGAGGAAACTCTGACCTCAAATTATAACCACCAAATAAGAATCCTAATTAAAGAAGCGATATTGATGATGATTATGACTTTTGGTTTGCTAGGCTTACCGGAATATGACTGCCATGACAAATGTCATAGCAGGAAGCATGTTGCTCATTGCACAGGAGAAAGTTGGGGAAGTATACTTCAGACCAGCATAGTAAAAGTTCTGGTCTATCACAGGTCTATAACATGAAAGTAAAACTTGGTTTCAGTGTCAAGGCACATAAACCATATAGTAGCTATAGCAACACATTAATTTGTAACCTATATTCAACAAGAAATGTTTAGCAAAAGACTGACCCAAGAAGGGCAAGGACAAATATCTGCATGAAAACAGGAAAGGTGATCTTCGGTTGCATTTTCCTGAAATGTAACAAATGGTTTGTAAGGATCATGATAACTTGAAAGTAAATTACGCTCAAGATTAAACAAAAGACATGTATGAGTCTTGATTTAAACCTCTCAAAAAACAAAGCAAATGGAGCAATGACTGCAGTGGCAAAGGCATGGCGATAAACCACAAGGACATAGTGGCTCATACCACGGTTAAGTGACACTTTTGTTATAATATTCATGCCAGCATAACCAAATTGTAAGGCGATCATGGCAAAGTAGGGCTTAGAACTCTCAAGAAACTTGCTGCAACACCCTAAGTTCTTCATTTTCTCTGGACACAGATGGGATTCCTTTTGTTTTAGTGAAAGAGAAACTTAGGAAGAGAACGAGGAAGGACAACTCAAGAAGGTTGTGTTTCTCCCTAAGGAAAAACTAGCGCTAGCCACATGTATTTATACTGTGGAGGTAACTACACATTTCATATTATTTTATTTTATTTTATTTTGGCAATTGAATGAATCATAGTTATTAAACAACATAAGGGTCGGCTAATAGTAAATAGACTAATATATGTTAATATTAAAAATAATTTTTTAAAAAAAAATTAAAACATTTTGATTTAAAAAAAAAATTAACTAGTTTTTAATTTAGCTTACGTACCAAGCTAGATTTTTAACGACTTCTCTTTATTTTCTTATGAACATAAAAAATAACTTTGAGTTTTATAATAATGGTATGGACGTGAAAATAGGACATGAAAAATGACAAAAAAAAATCATATTTATCCACTTTGTTAAAATAGTTGATGATTTTTGCTGTTTATTAAATTTTCTTTTATGATATTTGCTACGAGAGAGGGAAAGGGCTAAGGTGGGGTACGCGTGGCAGCAGAGAGTAGTGAGTATCTGAGTCATCCTTCCTAAATGGTCAGTGATGTAAGGTTACAGTGACCTATAATTAGAGGGCAATTTTTTAAAAGGAATTATTAGGGGGGGAAAAGGCAGAAAAAGAAGAGAAAGTGGGGGTGGGCTACCTTGACACAAATGCAATATTAAATTTAGACCGTTGGATATAAATATAACCCTAAGTACATCATGTGAGATTCATTTTTCACGAAAAATTGATTAAGTATTAATTAATAATCATTAATAATATTCTTACTCATCAAAATGGGAATCTTATTATTCATGCATCTTATGTGATACATAATTCTTGACTTAAAAATTAAAATCGACTAAATTAATCTAGTTTTGCTTAACTTGATATGATTTTAATTTTTTCTTTAAATATACAGTAAGGTGGCTTTAATTAGCTTCAAAAGCTGAGATGGGATTATCATGAGAATGGAATATGTGTCGGTTTGCGAAGATACCAACCACTAGCGAGCTAGAACATAAAGTGATTCTCAATATTGTGGTCAGAAATATTGTAGTCCCTATATTAATTCTTAATTACAAATTAGTCCTTATTTGACAAGATTCTTATTCTTTATGTGTGTGTGTATTAAAGTTTGGTCTTATAATAAAAAAAAATTTTGCAATCAGATCCATGAATAATTACACAATAATACAATGATTCATTGTATAGCTTTTTTTAATGTAATGTAATGTGTCATTATAATTATAATCCTTTATTACATTATAATCTTAACAATTATAATATATTCAATGTTTAGAATTGTGTTAGTGATTGTCTTTTAAGATGTTTTTTATTTTAAAATGTATTAAAATAATATATTTTTTATTTTTTAAAAATTTATTTTTGATATCAACACATCAAAACAATTCAAAAACATAAAAAAAATAACTTGAAGAATATTTTTTTTCAAAAACTCTTTTTTACCGTAAAAACAAACACACTTAGTGAGATATCAAATCTACTGATAATGAAGAACAAGAAACCAATCATATATTTTTTGCGCAAAATTCTAAACCAATCATTGGACGCTACATGTAATTTTTTTTCAAACTTTGATTTTATAGAAGCTAAAATAACTTTTTCTTTATTTCATGAAGACTTATTTTTC
>Ga0307517_10004505_pt1 | contig 21386 bp, 22 predicted proteins | sample 23_EM_MG_FD_194515 | JGI IMG/M metagenome (GOLD analysis project Ga0307517, IMG submission 194515) | Populus trichocarpa ectomycorrhiza microbial communities from riparian zone in the Pacific Northwest, United States - 23_EM | ecosystem: Host-associated > Plants > Roots > Unclassified | place...
AGAGCTACGGTCGCATCCCTCGGCATAACTTGGCATCGCACATACAGGTATCTGACTCCTTTCTCTTCCTCTTTCCCTTCCCTTTTGTCGGAACACCCAAGTTAGGGTGATAATCTATCGTAAGTTCCACCCCCTCCCGGATATCCTTGATAGCCACGAACACCAAATATGACCTCTCGATCTTTTGCGGTTGAGGGTCAGTTACGATCAAGTCAAACATAAAATAGACGAACCTCCGGTGCATCAAACATCGCAGGCAGCACTTGCATGTTCGGATCACACGAATGGCTGAGTAACCGGGCTTAGCATAGACACATATCATTGCGTTTGAGCGTTTACTTGATAAAGCGGCCCCAGTTCCCTGCCAGAAAGTTCGGGTGAGAAAGACGTGCCCAAGGTGGAGAACCAGGGGTACCTTTAGTATACCCATCCACGGAGTACTGATTTTGTATCGGTCCCTCCTCCCCGAATTTGTTGTGATCCAGGTCGAAGATATAATTTTTGCGTTCCCCCTGGATCCTGTCAGCTTCCCACCTCTTCCTGTAGTTGGAGTGAAAATGGGTCAATGATAGTACCCCCAAAAGATTTGGTGGTCACGCACAATAGCACTCTACAAGTATCCGCACATTAGCTGGGAGCGCCAGGAATCAGTACGACAATATGATTCACCCAGAATACAATCCAATGAGTGTCCCTTTGGGAACTCTCACCGCCGGGCGGACACCCCACCCACACTGTGACGTCTTGAATACTTGGAGTGGGACTTTTCGCGGTTTCTGTGCGACCCGAGTTCGGCACGTCTCGTCACAGGAACAATTCTACACTGGATTGAGAATAGTGACGCTTCTCTGAACACCTGACTTACTATGTTGCATTCCCTGAGTAGCATGTGGGTAGCACCAAGACGAAAGAGACCCTAACCCCCTGAGGTGAGACCAGTCACACCAACGTCGTACTCGTACTGGTAACGCACCCGATTATCATACCAGAACCCCGTGAGCCCCTCAGGGTCACTGTCGATATGCCTAATGCAGCAACCTCCAATGTCCCCACCATTGCAGTTACCATCGCAGTCGCATCCAATCAAGAAATTTTGGTCCAGCGCGTATTTTCCCCAGTCGTAACCGTGTTCCAGGTACTGAAAGTCCTCAGGTACGCCAGGGACCTCCTCACCGTCAATTTCGTTAACAATCTTCACCGGAGCGGCACCAGCTTCCCTAGTGGCTTTGTCCCATTGCTCCTGCAGTCTCTTCCTCGTCCAGTGCTTGCTGGAGACGAACGGAGAACCAGTATTCTCTGTATTGAGTGTCACTCTGGACGACGAAGCTCTCGAGGATGAGGTTTTGGATGACGACTGAGTCACTGTCGATGGCATCCTAGTGGATGAGAACCTCTTTCGCGTACTACTTCTCGATCTCGGAACCTCGGATGTATCGTCTGAGCTCTGCGACGCTTCAACACTGTGACAGCAAAAGAGACGAGGTGTCAACCACCCACCTCATCGCTGGAACGGGTGCCGTTGTCGCGGTTCTCCGGGTGATTACGATGCCAGGCACGCGCGAGCGAGTTATCGAGAAACGAGTCCATGTCCCGACCAGCACCTCTGGTTCGCCACGCTGATACTTCTGTGGCTAAATCAGCGTACTGTTGTTCCTGGACCAAAAAGTTTGTAGCTTGGTAAGGAATCAAAGTAATGGCGTCAGTTTGTCTGCTTGTACGCATGTTGTGGTTGGTTGACATCGGAGTGCTGATACAAGATAAGCGTGATCGGGAGTGAGATGAAACGTCCACAAAAAATAGATAGCACAGATACAATTGCAAGCTACAGAAGACCCAACCGCAAACTCATGACCCAGCCTTAGCAGCCTCCTTGGCCGCCTTTTTCTCCTTCTTCAGGCGTTTGCGCTCTCGCCTAGCCTCCTTGTCCTCGTCGGCAGGGGCTTTCTCTTTCTTCTTCTTTTTCTCTTCTCCTTCGGCCTTTTCGCTGACTGTCGCATCCGACATGCGCTTTCGTTTCTTTTCCCTTCTATCCGACGCGTCTCCCTGCGACGACTCGTCCACCGATCCGCCGGCGACAACAGGTAGCGATGCAGGCCCTGAAGCGGGAAGGGTGGTAGAAGAGCCAGCAACACCCGGTGGTGGGACCTACGTTTCAAGATTAGCCCACTGTAGCAATGTGCAACAAACTGCCTCTGACCTTGTCTCGTGTATAATCTACGTAGTCCTTGCTCCACTCCTTGGGGGTGAGACCTTCAATTTTCTCGCCATGTTTCCCGAGTTTACCGTCCTTGATCATTTTTTTCTTCTCCATCGCCTTTGGACCGAGCCCCCATCTCCGTGGGTAGGTATCACGTTCCATAATGCAGCGCTTGACCTTGGCTACAACGCCATGATCACAGGTTGCAAGTTCGACGGTCGACATTTGGGCGATTCCGATTGCAATGGCCTCGCCTAACACCCGTGTTAGAAAATCCGGGGCATAAATTATAGACGTCATTTGCACCTTTTGTTGTCATCAAAACCACCTCCTCGTGAACCGAGATGTCGGCCTCGTATCGCAATAATCCCGGAATCATGAGTTTTGCACCATAGCAAACTGCGTTTACAGCGCTGTCCTTTACAACGATGCGCTTGTAGCCAACCATCAGGCATTCCAAGGGACGAATTGCTCGTCTCAGGTAGGATTCTAGTGAAATACTTAAGCCGAGCACATCCGCTTAATGGAGGGGAGAACAAACCATCTCGTGTGTTATCATATAGCCACTGGGCGTCCAGGACGTCGTGCATAGTGACGATGTCGTCGTTCTCACTCAAAGCACCACTTCGAACTCTTCGGAGTTCCTGCATGTGACCACCGACACCCAAAACCAGACCAAGGTGTACGCAGAGAGTTCGGATATATGTTCCAGCCTCGCACGACACCCAGAAAACTGCGAGGTTGCGGTTTTCATCGTACTCAAGAAGCTTCGAGTCGTATATAGTACGGACACGAAGCTGGCGTTTGACAGCAGAAATCAGAGGGGGACGTTGGAAGAGTGCACCGGTGAGGGTTTGGAGGGCGCGGGGGAGGGCAGAAGGGTCCTTGAGTTTGTCGTGGAGGCGTAGGACGGCAACATATTCCTTTCCAGCACCTTGTTGAGACTTAACTAGCCTCGTCGCACGATCAATACAGACGATGAGACACCCAGTCACTTTGGGGTCGAGCGTTCCACTGTGCCCGGTCTTGTCGACGCGCAGAATCCGTCGCAGCCAAGCGACGACTTCGTGTGAGGAAGGATTGGACGGCTTATCAAGGTTAATTACTCCGGACCTGGATCACGAGCGCAGAGTGATCAATGAAGGCCCAAAGGGGGGACTGTGTGTACTCACCTCACGTAAGTCTCGATGTCCCGTTTAAGAGGGCTGCATCCGGAGGGGATTGGGGTGAAATGGCTGGAACGAACAAGTAGCTTGTCGTAGTTTTTCAGCAGCAGAGGCCACTGGGAAGTGTCCAGGACTGGTTGTTTGTCTTCGGACTTAATGGCATAGTCCCCGCTGACCTGAGCGGACGCGACCTGCTCCCGGCTCAAGGTGTTCCTTGAAGCCATAGCCAAAGAAAAAGCGAATAAAACCCAAGGAAAAACAGATCGGAACTGATTGGCGCTCGTTCCATGTTCGGTGCGTGAGACAATCTTTGTAAGCACTGTATACCTTCCCACAGCGATCAACGGTGTCTGATCCTCCCCTTCCTCCGTCCCGCCGACACCCCTTCAAGATGGTTCGTTGCTCACCCCAAACCGCTTTGCTGAGTCATCTTCTCAGTAGGCTGACTGGGTCCCTCTCTTTAGCCAAAGGCCACCAAAATCCCCGCCGCTAAGCACAAGTTTGTTGTCGACTACTCCCGTCCGGCCGGAGATGGCGTTTTCGACAGTGCTGCTTTCGAAAAGTTCTTGCACGACCGAATCAAGGTCGAGAACAAGACGGGAAACCTTGGCGACAACATCAAGATCCATCGTGAAGGTGAAATCGTCTCGTGCCTGTGAACGAGTTTTGGGGTTGACCGAGTTATCTAGGTGACAAACAGATAACCGTCACCTCGAACATTGCTCTTTCAAAACGCTACCTCAAGTACCTCACTAAGAAGTTCTTGAAGAAGAACGCTATTCGGGACTGGATCCGGTGAGTAGCACTCGTGCGATGTTCGGTCTCGGCGGTCTAAATCTCTGGACCCTCAGTGTCGTTGCCACCTCCAAGGACGTTTATCAGCTCCGATTCTACAACATTGCGTAAGCCAACTTAAGTGGTCCACTTCACGATGGGTTCGCTGACAGTCCGTTACAGGAATGACGAGGAGGGTGAAGAATAAATTATCTTTGCATTGTGTACTCATTGTTGTTCTGTGTATTCCTGCAATGTTACCCCCGTGTCGCATACGTGATTTTACCCTGGTGTGACCATGCAGACCTCAACGCTTCCCGCCAGACTCACCGTGGAACCTTGCCATCTCGATTTCGCGCTGACGAGCCAGAACAGTATTACAAGCGGTATTGTTCGTCAATTTTCAGACCTCTCCTGGTATCGAAGGCGAGACGCGGGTGGAGGATACACGACGGGCGAGTGTTTCGGTAGTGTTACCTCGGGGAGGGGGGGCAAGCCGGGCGAAGGGAATCCGAGAGCAAGACGCGGTGGGGGAGCCCCGGAGTGACGGTCAGCGGGTTAACAACCTTGACGGGAGGTGGCGGTGGGACACAGTAAGCATAAACGAAAAGTCTGGGGATCAATCGATCGGAGCCAGCTTCCAATGCGTCGGCCACAAACCCATCAGACAAGTCTGCCCGCACGAGGCGTATCATGATAAAATGGCCGCCCATCTCTATTAGTGTTCGGGTTCTCCCTTCCCACCTGTGCGCCATACCATCTTCTCACATCTCCCTCGAGCCTCGACCATGGATGTAAATTCCCAGCAACCAAAAGGGCAGGGTGGCGCGCTCTCCTCGTTGAACGTGGCCATCGAGGTCCTGAACCTCGCGAAGGAGGTCTCTGATATCACACCAGCAAAGGCCGCATTCGGTTCCGTCAGTGTCCTTCTGACGATGGTCAGGGTACGTTCTCCCCGATTCTGCGACGATGAGTTCGAGGTTCACGTCCATCCAGGACTCAATGATCAACGAACAGGAATACGTCGAGCTCGGGTTATCCTGCGCCGATATCTGTCGAGCGCTTGATCGGGGACTGGAGGGAAAGAGTCTAAATGACCTCAGTCGGTCCGTGTGCGAGGCAATAAATCGATTGACGATGTGGGTTGAACCGGCAACGCGCACTTAGCCAGTTCACCGACAACATTCTTGATCGCAGAACCGTAGCGGAGATCCAACGGAAGGTCATCAAACAGAGTGAGCGGAACGCGGTTTCTCGACTTTTCCATGCGAAGAGCGATAAGGAGACGATTGCCGGTTGGAAGGCGGAGCTCAATAGGATCCTTCTTGTTTTCAACGTACGTTCAATCGCTCTTGCCTGGTCATCGTTAACTGTTTCCTTTCAGACTGAACTGGTTGTGAATATTCACGTAGCCGTTACCGATATTCGCCATGATATGCTGAAGACCCGGGAGGAGAACGGTGCTCAGGCTCGGTCGGTAAGTGCGAGTCACACTCAATCCATCAACAGGAGAATGCTTACACCTGTCTAGGACCAAACCAGGTCAGAAATTTCGACCACCACGCGAATCCAGCACCTTACATTTACATCTAGCATACTCGGAGAGTTACCTCCCCCGCCGCCAAGGACGTGTTTTGGACGCGACGAGCTGATCGACAAGGTCGTCGGTCTCGCCGAAAACCTGACACCTGTCGCTCTCATCGGTGCTGGAGGGATCGGCAAGACGTCAATCGCCTTGACCATCCTCCACCACGGTCGCATCAAGAGTCGATTTGGCGATAACCGCCGATTCATTCGCTGTGATCAGTTTCCTGCGTCACGCACTCATTTCCTCAACCGGCTCTCCAAGGTCATCGGTGCAGGTGTCGAGAACCCTGAGGACCTGACCCCCTTGCGACCGTTCCTATCCTCGAGGGAGATGATCTTATTCCTCGACAACGCAGAATCGATCCTGGACCCACAAGGAACAGACGCTCGGGAGATCCGCGACGTGGTGGAAGAGCTGAGTCGGTTCGAAACCATATGCCTCTGCATCACCTCCCGGATCTCCAATGTACCCCGACACTGCGAACGTCCGGTCATCCCCACATTGTCAATGGGTTCAGCATGCGATATCTTTTATGGCATCTACAATCATAGCGGTCGATCCAATATTGTCAACGACCTTGTCGGGCGATTGGACTTCCACGCCCTCTCGATCACACTTCTCGCTACCGTCGCTTTGGACAACATGTGGGATCACAGTCGACTGGCCAGGGAGTGGGACACACACCGCACGCAGGCACTTCGGACAGACTATAACGAGAGCCTGGCAGCCACGATCGAACTTTCGCTCGCTTCGCCAACATTTCACAAACTCGGCCCCGACGCCCGCGACCTCCTCGGTGTCGTCGCCTTCTTCCCTCAAGGTGTCGATGAAAACAATCTCGACTGGCTGTTTTCTGCCATCTCCAACAGAACAGGTGTCTTCGACAAATTTTGCACTCTTTCCCTGACGTATCGAAACAATGGGTTCATTACAATGCTGGCGCCACTCCGTGACTATTTTTGTCCCAAAGCACCACTATCATCTCCGCTCCTGTGCACGACCAAAGAACACTACTTCCGTCGGTTGTCAATTACCATTGCTCCCAGCCGGCCCGGGTTCAACGAAGCACGATGGATCACATCAGAGGATGTGAATGTCGAGCACCTGCTCGACGTCTTCACATCTATTGATGCAGATTCGGTTGATGTCTGGAATGTCTGTGGCAATTTTGTGGAGCATCTTAGTTGGCACAAACCACGACTGGCCGTACCGGGGCCAAAGATCGAAGGACTCCCAGATGACCACCCATCCAAGCCACAATGCTTGTTCAAACTCTCGCAATTGTTTGGCTCGGTTGGGAATGGTGCGGAGAGAAAGCGACTCCTGATGCACGCTTTGAAGCTTTGGAGAGAACGGGGGGATGACTATGAGGTTGCTGGGACATTGAGGTTCATATCCAATGCAGACTGGATGCTCGGTCTTTACAAGGAAGGAATCCAGCAGGCGAAAGAAGCATTGGCGATCTACGAACAACTCAATGACAGAACAGGACAAGCAGGTTCCCAACAATTGCTCGCTTCCCTGTTTTATGACGACGACCAGCTCGATGCCGCCGAAGAAGCCGCATCACGCGCAATCGATCTCTCGGCTGAAGGCAATCAATTTCCGGTCTGTGAATCCCACCGTATCCTCGGCAAGATATATCGGTCCAGGGGCGAGATGGAGAAAGCTATCAATCACTTCGAGACAGCGGCCGGGATTGCGTCTTCTTTCAGTTGGCACGATCGCCTGTTTTGGATTCAGTACGACCTGGCGGAGCTGTCTTTCAACGGACACAAATTTGACGACGCAGAGCGGGATCTCGAACGCGCCAAGTCGCACGCGGTCAATAACTCATACAATCTGGGCCGCGCGATCCATCTGCAGGCTTGGTTTTGGTGGAAACAAGACAGGTTCGAAGAGGCAAAGTCCGAGGCTTTGCGTGCTGCCGATATCTATGAGAGGCTCGGTGCCATGAGAGATCTAAAGAGCTGCAGGGATCTCCTACAGGAGATTGAAGAGGGAACGAAAGAGACGGTTACCTCTGGTGGCTGAATTTCAATGGTGAGTTAGTGGGAACGGTGGTACTTCCTATTTGTATTAACCTTCCACCCCTAGCGTATGATACACCACCCCGCATGCTCGGCGTGTATTTTTGCGAATAACCGACCCCGCATCTGGATGGGTACCCCATTTTCCGCCATCGTACTCCTCGTTACCACCACTACTCTCATTCTCCTCCTTTTTCCCGAGAACATCCTCTGTTGTACTGGCCTGCTGCGGCTGCGCACTGTTCTCTCGTTGGTTTGTGGCTGTGTTGTCTGGTTCCCGTCTCTCATCTTGTGTTTGTCTCGTTTTTCCATGTCGTAGATTGTCTGTAATTTTCGAATGATCGGCTCACCAAAGTAACGGAAATTTTATTGACTGTGGTTCTGACCAATCTGTACGACGTGAATTTGTGAAAGCATTGTTTGTAGATGCTGATGCTGGGGATTTCGTGACCCTCACTTGAGGAGCTGGAGCTCCTGTGAAAAGTCATCCATCTCACTAGAAGGGTATGCGGGCGTGGCCCATGAAGAGAGAGCGCGAAGGCGTCGGCATCTGAGTGGCCCAAGGCCAGCTCGGATCACAACCCCACCAGTCTGGCGAACGTCGAATCGACACCGACGGATCCGGTGCGCGAGTTTCTTAGCATGTATGGCTACTTTTCATTCTGGCAGACAGGAGGAATAAGTGTTCGGATTCGTCGCAAATACTACAATGTACGTTGTGAGGAATTAGATGATGAAGGGTAGTCAGCGTTCAACGGAAAATATTATCGGGAAACCGGTACTGTAACTCCAACGGCCGCTGTCAGATTCAACGAGGTCATCAGCAGTCGCAGTCGGCTTTTACAATGCAGCTCTTGCGCTTGAACCGCAGATAAGCAGATGAAACTACTGTGGCAAGTAGCCTTTGAGTCCGAATGAAAAATGATGAATGAATCGAGAGCTGCATGGGACAGATTTTCGCCGGTTGCAGGGCGAGTGGCCATGATTGACCACGTTCAAGTTGAAAAACGCGGTCAGTGGTATGGGGGGTTAGAACGAATCGTCTGAAGCAGACCTCAATGGTTCCCGCCAGACCCAGCATGGAAATCAACCATGTCAGCTTCACTCCGATGAGCCAGAACAGTCCAAGTGGTATCCCTTGTCCATTTCCGGACCCTATCCTCCCATGGTGTTGAAGGCGAGTCACGGGTGGAGGATACACGATGGGCGAGTGTTTTGAGAATGGTGCTTCAAGGGGCGAACCGGGGGAAAGGAATCAGAGGGCAAGGCATGGCTGAGGAACCCGGAGGAGCGGTCAGTAGGCTAGGCGGTTCTTCTGGGTAACCCCGGCGAGAGGTAGAGTGGGTAGACGAAAAGTCTGGACGATCAGACGATCGGATGCGGGTCCAAATGTGTCGACCACAGACTCCGAGCCTGGCCATGCGAGACGTGTCATGACAAAATGGCCGCCCATCTCTATTACTATTAGGGTTCGGGTTCTCCCTCCCAACCTGTGCACCACACTGGCCTCTCACATCTACCTCGAGCCTCGACAATGGATGCAAATTCCCAGCGACAGAAAGGGCGGGGTGGTGCTCTCTCCTCGTTGAATGTGGCCATCGAGGCCCTGAACCTCGCGAAGGAGATCTCTGATATCACACCAGCGAAGGCCGCATTCGGTTCCGTCAGTGTCCTTCTGACGATGGTCAGGGTACGTTCTCCCCGATTCTGCGACGATGAGTTCGGGGTTCACGTCCATCCAGGACTCAATGATCAACGAACAGGAATACGTCGAGCTTGGGTTATCCTGCGCCGATATATGCCGGGCGCTTGACCGGGGACTGGAGGGAAAAAGTCTAGATAACCTTAGTCGGTCCGTATGTGAGGCAATAAGCCAGTTGACGACGTGAGTTGAACCAGCAACGCAGATGTGGCTAGCTCACCGACGACGACCTTGACTGCAGGACTACGGCAGAGATCCAATGGAAGGTGATCAAGCAGAGTGGGCGGAACGCGGTTTCTCGACTGTTCCATGCGAAGAGCGATAAGGAGACGATTGCCGGTTGGAAGGCGGAGCTCAACAGGATTCTTCTTGTCTTCAACGTGCGTTCAATCGCTCTTGCTTGGCCATCGTTAATTGTTTCCTTTCAGACTGAGCTGGTTGTGAATATTCATGTGGCGGTTTCCGACATTCGCCATGATGTGTCGAAGATCCGGGAGGAGAATAGTGGTCAGGTTCGGTCGGTAAGTGTGATTACACTCGCCCCATCATTAGGAGAATACTTACATTTGCTTAGGACCAAACCAGGTCAGAAGTTTTGACTACCTTGCATATCCAGCACCTTACATCTATATCTAGCATACTCGGAGAATTACCTCCCCCACCGCCGAAGGCATGCTTCGGACGCGACGAACTGATCGAGAAGATTGTTGGTCTCGCAGAAAATCTGACATCTATCGCTCTCATCGGTGCCGGAGGGATCGGCAAGACATCTATCGCCTTGACCGCCCTTCACCACGGTCGCATCAAGAGTCGATTTGGGGATAACCGCCGATTCATTCGTTGTGATCAGTTTCCTGCGTCACGCACTCATTTCCTCAACCGGCTCTCCAAGGTCACCGGTGCAGGTGTCGAGAACCCTGAGGACCTGACCCCCTTGCGACCATTCCTATCCTCGAGGGAGACGATTCTATTCCTCGACAACGCAGAATCGATCCTGGACCCACAAGGAACAGACGCTCGGGAGATCCGCGACGTGGTGGAAGAGCTGAGTCGGTTCGAGACCATATGTCTCTGCATCACCTCCCGGATCTCCAATGTACCTCGACACTGCGAGCATCCGATCATCTCCACGTTGTCGATGGAATCGGCATGCGATATCTTCTACAGCATCTGCAATAACGGCGGGCGATCCAGTATTGTCGACGACCTTGTCAGGCGATTGGACTTCCACGCCCTCTCGATCACACTTCTCGCTACTGTCGCGTTGTACAACATGTGGGATTACAGTCGACTGGCCAGGGAGTGGGATACACACCGCACACAAGCGCTTCGGACAGACTATAACGAGAGCCTGGGAGCAACGATCGAACTTTCGCTCGCTTCGCCGACGTTCCACAAACTCGGCCCCGACGCCCGCGACCTCCTCGGTGTCATCGCCTTCTTCCCCCAAGGTGTCGATGAGAGAAATCTTGACTGGCTATTTCCCGCCATCCCCAACAGGGCGAACGTTTTCGACAAATTCTGCACTCTTTCCTTGACATATCGAAACAATGGATTCATCACAATGCTGGCGCCACTCCGTGACTATTTCTGCCCCGGAGAACCACTATCATCTCCACTCCTCCGCACAACCAAGGAACACTACTTCCGTCGATTATTGGTTGACGTCGATCCTGGTTTGCCTGGCTTCAAAGAAGCACGATGGATCACATCAGAGGATGTAAATGTTGAGCACCTGCTTGATGTCTTCACATCCGTTGATGCAAGCTCGCTTGGTGTCTGGGCTGTATGTGCCAATCTCATGGAGCACCTCCATTGGCACAAACCGCGACTGGTTGTACTGGGGCCAAAGATCGAAGGACTCCCGGATGACCACCCCTCCAAGCCGAGGTGTCTGTTCTGGCTCTCACGGTTGTTCGGCACGGTTGGAAAATTTGGGGAGCAAAAGCGGGCTCTCATGCAAACTCTGCAGCTTTGGAGAGGACGAGAGGATGACTATCAAGTCGCTGAAACATTGAGGCTTATATCCATTGCAGACTGGACGCTCGGCCTCTACAAGGAAGGAATCCAGCATGGGAACTGAAGCATTGGCAATTTACGAACAACTCGATCACATTTCGGGACAAGCAAATTCTCTACAACAGCTCGCTTCCCTGTTTTACGACGACTACCAGCTCGATGCCGCCGAAGAAGCCGCATCACGCACAATCGATCTCTCGGCTGAAGGCAATCAATTTCCGGTCTGCGAATCTCACCGTATCCTCGGCAAGGTATATCGGTCCAAGGGCGAGACAGAGAAGGCCATCGATCACTTCGAGACAGCGGACAGGATTGGGTCTTCTTTCGATTGGCACGATCGTCTGTTTTGGATTCAATACGACCTGGTGGTGCTGTTTATCGACAGTGGCAGGTTTGACGACGCACACCGGAGTATCGAACGCGCCAAGTCGTACTCGATCAACGACCCATACCAGTTGGGTCGTGCGATCAATCAACAGGCTTGGGTTTGGTACCGACAACACAGATTCAAAGAGGCGAAGTCTGAGGCTTTGCGCGCTATCGATGTTTACGAAAGGCTCGGTGCCACGAGGGATCTAGAGAGTTGTAGAGGTCTCCTCCAGTGGATTGAAGAGGGAATGAAAAAGATGGATACCTCTGGTGGCTGAATTTCAATGGTGAGCTCGTGGAAACGGTGCTACTTCATATTTGTGTTAACCTTCCATCCTTAGCGCGCGATACACCACCCCGCACACTCACTCGACGTATATTTCTGTGAACAACCGACCCCGCGTCTGGGCGGGTACCCCATTCTCTTCCTTTTTCCCCCGAGAACATCCTCTGTTGTGTTGGTTGACCCGTTGTAACCACGTACCGTCCCCCGTTTTGTTTTTCCACTGCTTCTTGGTTTGTGGCCGTGTTGTCTGGTTCCCCATTTCCCATCTCGTATCTATCGCTTTTTCCGTGTTGTAGATCGTCTGTGATTTTCGAATGGTTGGCTTGTCGAAGTGACAAGTAATTTATTGACGGTGGTCTTGGCTAATCTACACGACGTGAATTTGTGGATGCTGAGCACTGACGCCCTAGATTTCGTGACCCTCGCTTGGGGAGCTGGAGCTCCAGCGAAAAATCGTCCCTCTCGCTAGAAGGGTATGTGGGCGTAACCCGTGGAGAGAGCTTGCGAAGGCGTCGACATCCGGGGTCCCGGAGTGGGAGGGATCGTTCTATGAGTTGTTGGTCAAGAATTTCAAGATGGGGGATACCCAACTCCTGTGAACCACGGTTCGTTGTTTCTGCCCCAAAATCACAGATGCGGACGTGACGTCCTGAAACGGCTCAGCGACCTTGACCAATGGTGCGGACATCCCAAATATCTGTGCGTCATCGCCGCCTAGCCAGCACGGTCGCGGAGTGTCATGGTTAAAATGGCTCATTCCTCCTGCCCGCCCCTTCGATACCCTAAAGACCACATGCCGTACGTCAAAGGGAATGGTAATATCCGGAGGGGGTGGTTGTGGACGGCACCGGGATCTGACGGCCAGTTCTGGCGGGCAGGAGGAAGGAGTGATCATATTCAGTGCAAATACTACAGTCCACTTATATGTGCATTATGAGAGATTGGATGACGAAGGGTAGTCGGTATTCGATGGAGAGTATTGTCGGGAAGCCGGTACTGAACTCCAATAGCTGCTGCCAGGTTCAACGAGGTCATCGGCACTCGTAGTCGGCCCATACATCACAACTCTTACGCTTGAACCACAGACAAGTGGATGAAGCTACTGTAACAAGTGGCCCACGAGCACGAATGGTGAATGGTGGACGAATGAAGGGCCGCGTGGAACAACCAGGAGTGACCACGTCCGGGTTGAAAAGCGCGGTCAGTGCTATGGAGGCTTAGAACGAATCGCCTGAAGCAGACTTCCCGCCAGACTCACCATTGAAATCCGCCATCCAGATTTCGCTCCGACGAACCCGAACCATCCTACTGGTATCCTTCGTCCGTTTCCGGTCCTCTCTTCCCTCTGGCGTTGAACACGAGACACCTCAGGGGACGGACTGGACGAGGGGAATCTGAGAGCAAGGCATTGTTGAGGAGCCTGGGAGCAGCGGTCAGTTAGGCGGTTCCTCCGGGGGCCCCGATGAGAGGTGTAGTGGGTAGACGGATTCGGGGAGCCTGGGTGATCAGTCGATCAGGTGCAGCTTCAAACTTCGTGTCGGTCGCGAGTACGATTATCTCCATCAGACGAACCTGTTTAAACGAGGCATGTCATGACAAAATGGCCGCCCGTCTCTATTAGGGCCCGGGTTTTCCCTCCTAGCCTATGCACAATACCCTTCCCTCGCATCTACCTCGAGCTTTGACCATGGATCCAAAGTCCCAGGAACCGAAAGGGCGGGGTGGTGCTCTCTCCTCGTTGAATGTGGCCATCGAGGTCCTGAACCTCGCGAAGGAGGTCTCTGATATCACACCAGCAAAGGCCGCATTCGGCTCCGTCAGTGTTCTTCTGACGATGGTCAGGGTACGCCCCTCCAGATTCTGTGACGATGAACTCGGGGTTCACGTCTATCCAGGATTCAATGATCAACGAGCAAGAATACGTCGAGCTCGGGCTATCCTGCGCCGACATCTGTCGAGTGCTTGACCGGGGACTGGAGGGAAAAAATTTGGATGGCCTCAGCCGGTCCGTATGCGAGGCGATAAGTCAGTTGACGACGTGGGTTGAACTAGTAATGCAGATTTGGATAGCTCACCGACGACATTCTTGATTGCAGGACTACGGCAGAGATCCAACGGAGGGTCATCAAACAGAATGGGCGGAACGCGGTCTCTCGACTGTTCCATGCAAAGAATGATAAGGACACCATTGCTGGTTGGAAGGTGGAGCTCAACAGGATACTTCTTGTCTTCAACGTACGTTCGACCGCTCCTGCTTGGTTGTCGCTGATCGTTCCCATTCAGACCGAATTGGTCGTAAACACCCATGTGGTGGTCGTGGATACCCATGTTGCCGTTTCCGACATTCGCCATGATGTGTCGAAGATCCGGGAAGAGATTAGTGGTCATATTTGCTTGGTAAGTCCGAGCCACCCCTCAATTCACCAACAGGAGCTTACGTCTGTCTAGGATCACGCCAAGTCAGAAGTTTCAACTACCTTGTATGTTCGGCACCTTACATCTATATCCAGAATACCTGGAGAACTACCTCCCCCGCCGCCGAAGGCATGCTTCGGACGCGACGAGTTGATCGAGAAGATCGTTGGTCTCGCAGAAAATCTGACATCCATCGCTCTCATTGGTGCCGGAGGGATCGGCAAGACATCCATCGCCTTGACCACCCTCCACCACGGTCGCATCAAGAGTCGATTTGGCGATAACCGTCGATTCATCCGTTGTGACAAGTTCCCTGCCTCACTCACTCATTTCCTCCGTCGGCTCTCCAACGTCATCGGCGCAGGCATCGAAAATCCCAACGACCTGACCCCCCTACGGCCATTTCTATCCTCGAGGGAGATAATCCTGTTCCTCGATAACGCAGAATCCATCCTCGACCCACAAGGGACGGACGCTCGGGAAATCTATGACGTGGTGGAAGAGCTGAGTCGGTTCGAAACCGTATGTCTTTGCATCACCTCCCGGATTTCCAACGTCCCCCGACACTGCGAGCATCCAATCATCCCCACATTATCGATGGAGTCAGCATGCGACATCTTTTACAGCATCTGCAATAACAACGGGCGATCTAGTATTGTCGACGACCTTGTCAGGCGATTGGACTTCCATGCCCTCTCGATCACACTTCTCGCTACCATCGCATTGCACAACATGTGGGATTACAGTCGACTGGCCAGGGAGTGGGATACACACCGCACGCAGGCACTTCGGACAGACTATAACGAGAGCCTGGGAGCAACGATCGAACTTTCACTCGCTTCGCCAACGTTCCGCAGACTCGGTCCTGACGCTCGCGACCTCCTTGGTGTCATCGCCTTCTTCCCTCAAGGCGTTGATGAGAAAAATCTTGACTGGTTATTTCCTATCATCCCCAACAGGGCGAACATTTTCGATAAATTCTGCACTCTTTCCCTGACGTATCGAAACAACGGGTTCGTCGCGATGCTAGCGCCACTCCGTGACTATTTCTGCCCCAGAGAACCACTATCATCTCCACTCCTCTGCACGACCAAGGAACACTACTTCCGCCGATTATCGGTTGACATCGATCCTGACTTGCCTGGCTTCAAAGAAGCACAATGGATCACATCAGAGGATGTGAATATCGAGCACCTGCTTGATGTCTTCACATCCATTGATGCAAGCTCAGTTGATGTTTGGGCTGTCTGTAGCAACTTCATGGAACACCTCCATTGGCACAAACCGCGACTGGTTGTACTGGGGCCAAAGATCGAAGGACTCCCGGATGACCACCCCTCCAAGCCGCGATGCTTGTTCGAGCTCTCGCAATTGTTTGGCTTCGTTGGAAATGGTGCGGAGAGAAAACGGCTCCTCATGCACGTTTTGAAGCTTTGGAGAGAACGGGGGGAGGACCATGAGGTTGCTGAAACACTGAGGCTTATATCCGCTGTAGAATCGATGCTCGGCCTCTACAAGGAAGGGATCCAGCGAGGGAAAGAAGCATTGGTGATTTACGAACAACTCCATGACAAATCAGGACAAGCGCGTTCTCACCAACTGCTCGCTTCCCTGTTTCATTACGATAATCAGCTCGACGCCGCGGAAGGAGCCGCATCGTGCGCAATCGATCTCTCGGTCGAAGGCAATCAATATCCGGTCTGCGAATCTCACCGTATCCTTGGCAGGATATGTCGGTCCAGGGGCGAGACAGAGAAGGCCATCAATCACTTCGAAACAGCGGCCGGGATTGCGACTTCTTTCAGCTGGCACGATCGTCTATTTTGGATTCAATACGACCTGGCGGAACTGTCTTTTGACGGACACAAGTTTGACGACGCAGAGCGGGATCTCGAACGCGCCAAGTCGCACGCGGTCAATAATCCATACAATCTAGGCCGCGCGATGGAAAAGCAGGCTCGGTTTTGGTATAGACAATGCAGGTTCGAAGAGGCGAAGTCTGAGGCTTTGCGTGCTGCCGGTGTTTACGAGAGATTCGGTGCCGCAAGAGATCTCGAGAGTTGTAGAAGTCTCCTCGAGGCGATTGAAGAGGGAATGAAAGAGACGGTTATATCTGGTGGTTGAATCTCGGTGGTGAGCTCATGGAAAGTGTGCTACCCCCCACTTGTGTTAACCCTCTGCTCTTAGTGCATGGTGTACCATCCCCCACACTTCACATACTTCCGTGGACAGCCGACCCGCATCTGGGTGGACACCTCATTCCTGACCATCGTACTCCTTATTATAACCGCTACCCTCCATTCCCCGAAGACCTCATCTATTGTACCGGTTGACCCACTGTAACTGTGCGTTATTCTGTCTTTTGTTGTTCCACTCCTCGTGGATCTGTGTTCCGTGTTGTCCAATTTCCTATTTTCCATCTCGTATTTGTTTCGCTCTTTCCGAGCCGTAGATTGTCTGTAAATTTCGAACGTTCATGAAACTACTGTGGCAAGTGGCCTACGAACCCGAAGGGAGAACGGTGGATAAATGAGGAGCCGCGTGGGGCATATTTTCACCGGTTTCAGGGCGAATAACCAGGAGTGACCATGTTCAAGTTGAAAAACGTAGTCAGGGCTATGGGAGGTCTCGGTCAGAGCGAATCGTCTTATGCGGGCATTGATACTTCCCGCCAGACTCACCGTTGGAAGCCACCATCCCTATTCCGTGCTGACATGCCCAAACGGTCCAACTAGTGTCCTTCGTCCATTTTCGGACCTCTCTTCCCTCTGGTGTTGGAGATGAGGCACAGGTAGAAGATACGCGACGGGCGAGTGCCTCAATAATCAGGGGGCGAACCGGGCGAGGGAGATCAAGGCAAGGCTGAGGAGCCCCGGAGCGGCGGTCAGCGGGTTAGGCGATTCTTCTGGGTAACGTCGGCGAGAGGGAGAGTGAGCAAACGAAAAGTCTGGACGATCAGTCGATCGGACGCAGCTTCAAATGCATTGACCACGAATCGGGCATGTCATGACAAAATGGCCGCCCATCTCTATTAGGGCTCGGGTTCTCCCTCACAGCCTGTCCCTCATATCGTTCCCTCACATCTACCTCGAGTTTCGGCTATGGATGTGAGGTCTCAGCAACCGAGGGGGCGGGACGGTGCTATCTCCTCGTCGAATGTGGCCATCGAGGTCCTGAACCTCGCGAAGGAGGTGTCTGATATCACACCAGCAAAGGCCGCATTCGGCTCCGTCAGCGTCCTTCTGACGATGGTCAGGGTACGCCCCTCCCGATTCTGTGACGATGAACTCGGGGTTCACGTCTATCCAGGACTCGATGATCAATGAGCAAGAATACGTCGAGCTCGGGCTATCCTGCGCCGATATTTGCCGAGCGCTTGACCGGGGATTGGAGGGAAAGAGTCTGGATGACCTCAGTCGATCCGTGTGCGAGGCAATAAATCGGTTGACGATGTGGGTTGAATCAGCAGTGTAGATTTTTATAGCTCACCGACGACGTTCTTGACTGCAGGACTACGGCAGATATCCAACGGAAGGTGATCAAACAGAGCGGACGGAATGCAGTTTCTCGACTGTTCCATGCGAAGAGCGATAAGGAGACGATTGCTGGTTGGAAGGCGGAGCTCAACAGGATTCTGCTTGTCTTCAACGTGCGTTCAATCGCCCTTGCTTGGCCATCGTTAACCGTTTCCTTTCAGACCGAGCTGGTTGTTAATATCCACGTGGCGGTTTCCGACATTCGCCATGATGTATCGAAGATCCGGGAGGAAAGTAGTGGTCAGGTTCGGTCGGTAAGTGCGAGTCACACTCGCTCTATTTTCGGGAGAATACTTACAGTCGCCTAGGACCAAACCAGGTCAGAAGTTTTGACTACCTTACATATCCGGCACCTTACATCTATATCTAGCATACCTGGAGAATTACCTCCCCCACCGCCGAAGGCATGCTTCGGACGCGACGAACTGATCGAGAAAATCGTCGGTCTCGCAGAAAATCTGACATCTATCGCCTTGACCACCCTCCACCACGGTCGCATCAAGAGTCGATTTGGCGATAACCGTCGATTCATCCGTTGTGACAAGTTCCCTGCCTCACTCACCCATTTCCTCCGTCGGCTCTCCAACGTCATCGGCGCAGGCATCGAAAATCCCAGTGACCTGGCTCCCCTACGACCGTTCCTGTCCTCGAGGGAGATGATCCTGTTCCTCGACAATGCAGAATCCATCCTCGACCCACAAGGAACGGACGCTCGGGAGATTTATGAAGTTGTAGAAGAGCTGAGTCGGTTCGAGACTATATGTCTCTGCATCACTTCTCGCATCTCCAACGTCCCCCCACACTGCGAGCATCCGATTATCCCCACGTTGTCAATGGAGTCAGCATGCGACATCTTTTACAGAATCTGCAATAACGGTGGGCGATCCAGTATTGTCGACGACCTTGTCAGGCGATTGGACTTCCATGCCCTCTCGATCACACTTTTCGCTACCGTCGCATTGCACAACATGTGGGATTACGATCGACTGGCCGGGGAGTGGGACGCGCATCGCACGCAAGTACTTCGGACAGACTACAACGAGAGCCTGGCGGCAACGATCGAACTTTCCCTCGCTTCGCCGACGTTCAACAGACTCGGTCCTGACGCCCGCGACCTCCTTGGTGTCATCGCTTTCTTCCCTCAAGGTGTCAATGAGAAAAACATTGATCAGCTGTTTCCTGCCATCTCCAACAGAACGGGTGTTTTCGACAAATTCTGCACCCTTTCCCTGACATACCGAAACAATGGATTCGTCACGATGCTGGCACCGCTCCGTGATTATTTTTACCCCGAAGAACCACTATCATCTCCGCTCCTCCGCGCAACCAAGGATCACTACTTCCGTTGGTTATCGGTTGCCATCGATCCTGGTTTGCCTGGCTTCAAAGAAGCACGATGGATCACATCAGAGGATGTAAACGTTGAGCACCTGCTTGATGTCTTCACATCTATTGATGCAAGCTCGCTTGGTATCTGGGCTGTCTGTGCCAATTTTATGAATCACCTCCATTGGCACAAACCGCGACTAGTTGTACTGGGGCCAAAGATTGAAGGACTCCCTGATGACCACCCCTCCAAGCCGAGGTGTCTGTTCTGGCTCTCACGGTTGTTTGGCTCAGTTGGAAATTTTGGGGAGAAAAAGCGGGTCCTCATGCATACTCTGAAACTTCGGAGAGAACGGAGGGATTATCATCAAGTCGCTGAAACATTGAGGTTTATATCCAATGCAGACTGGACGCTCGGCCTCTACAAGGAAGGAATCCAGCAGGCGAAAGAAGCATTGGCCATTTACGAACAACTCGATCACATTTCGGGACAAGCAAATTCTCTACAACAGCTCGCTTCCCTGTTGTATGACGACAACAAGCTCGACGCCGCCGAAGAAGCCGCATCGCGTGCAATCGATCTCTCGGTGGAAGGCAATCAATTCCCGGTCTGCGAATCTCACCGTATCCTCGGCAAGATATGTCGGTCCAAGGGCGAGACAGAGAAGGCCATCGATCACTTCGAGACAGCGGACAGGATTGGGTCTTCTTTTGATTGGCACGATCGTCTGTTTTGGATTCAATACGATCTGGTGGTGCTGTTTGCCGACAGTGGCAGGTTTGACGACGCACACCGGAGTATTGAACGCGCCAAGTCACACGCTATCAACCACCCATACCAGTTGGGTCGTGCGATCCATCTGCAGGCTTGGTTTTGGTAGAAACAAGGCAGATTCGAAGAGGCAAAGTCTGAGGCTTTGCGCGCCGTCGATGTTTACGAGAAGCTCGGTGCCACGAGAGATCTAGAGAGTTGCAAAGATCTCCTCCGGTGGATTGGAGAGGGAACGAAAGAGACGGTTACCTCTGGTGGCTGAATTTCAACGGTGAGCGCTGAGCTCGCGGAAATGGTGGTACTTGTTGTGTTAACCTTCCATCCTTAGCGTGTGGTACACCCGCACACTCACTCAACGTTTACTTCTGTGAGAACCGACCCCACATCTGGGCGGGTACCCCACTCTTGGCTATTGTACTCCTCGCTATCACCACTATCACCATTCTCCTCTTCTTTTTTTCGAGAGCATCCTCTGTTGCACTGGTCGACCTACTGTGGCTGCTTATTATTCCGTGTTTTTCTATTCCACTGCTCGTTGACCTGTGGCCATGTTGCCCGGTTCCCCGTCTTCCACCTTGTATTTGTCGCTTTTTTTCGTGCCGTCCGTGATTTTCGGATGTTTGGCTTTTCGAAGTAACGGGTATTTTATTAGCGGTGGTTCTGGCTGATCTGCACGTTGTGAATTTGAAAAAAAAAAAAAAAAAAATCTGTGGGTGCCGACGCTGGGGATTTTGTGACCCTCTCACTAGAAGGGTATACGGGGGTAGCCTTTAAGAAGAGAGCGTGAAGGCGAGGCCCAGGGCCAGTTCCCCAATCTTCCACCGACCCGAGGACCCGAAGTGGGAGACACTGATCTATGCCACTTTCACTGGCCAAGCCCTGCGATCACCATGCCTGTGCACCGGGGAAGTCGGTTGACCTAGTGTAAGATATTCATCGCCGGCGCAGCAAATATACCCACTTGACCGTCGACAACGATGTCGTCCGGATACCGCTCGACAGCCCAGGGCGAGAATTCTCCTCTCGAGTCGCACGAGCTCGGATTCGATGATACCCTTTTGATGTCGGCGACCCTCCACCCGCCATCGCGCCCGAAACTCCTCCTTCTATCATGTTTATCGTCGACGTTTTTCCTCCTCTTTATCCTCCTCCCCGTGGTCATCCCGGACGAACGCACGCAATTCGACTTCCCGAGGTTTGGCCTTA
>Ga0307517_10004506_pt1 | contig 21383 bp, 15 predicted proteins | sample 23_EM_MG_FD_194515 | JGI IMG/M metagenome (GOLD analysis project Ga0307517, IMG submission 194515) | Populus trichocarpa ectomycorrhiza microbial communities from riparian zone in the Pacific Northwest, United States - 23_EM | ecosystem: Host-associated > Plants > Roots > Unclassified | place...
CAACTGCGATATCAGGGCCGTCTATACCCAACACAACAAGCTATTCATTGGACTCCGGAACAAAGGCGGCCTGTTGATGCTGGATAAATCGGACCCAGCTGAGGGCCGTCGCTTCGACCTTGGAAAATACGGCCTAACCTGCAACACCATCTACAATATTTTTCCCTTTAGCGCAGATACCCTGTGGATCGGTACCCGCAGCGGTCTGCTCTGGTTCAATACCTCCGACTATAGTTCCGGCCGCGTGGTCGTGCCGCCTGAACTGGCATGGATAGATGAGATCAATCCAATCAGCATGATCGAAGATGCCAACAAAAATATCTGGATCTCCTTCGGCAAGCTCAATTCGGTGGTGTATTATAGCCGCATGACCCGCCGGTTTACCGACATATCCGGCCCCAAAAACCCCTTGCTGAAGATCACGTATTGCTTCAGCATGGCAAAGGACGGGCGAGGGAACGTATGGTTTGCCGGCGACGGGCTCTGTCGTTGGAATGCCGCCAAACAAATGGTGGACACTCTCATCGTGTATTCTTCGGCGGCACGGGCGCTGAACAGTTATATCGTCATCCTTGATATGGACGATGACGGTAACCTCTGGCTGTATTCATGGAATAATGGCATCATTCAATACGATTGCAAGAATAACAAAATGCACCTCCGCAAGAAAGAAAATAATTTCTGGGACGGTGATATCATAGCAAGCTCCCCGGTGATCCACGATCATATCTGGCTGGGCATCGACAATGGTATCTCCGTTTTTGATCTGCATAATTATTCGAGCAGGCTTTATACGTATGCAGATGGCCTGCCTGCGGGCATCACCAGCATGCGAAAAGGAAGCTGGTACGATGAGGAGCAGAATATTTTTTACGTAGGCTCAGGGCATCATCTTATCAGCTTCAAGCCGGATGCCTCCCATTCCTTAGAGCTTGCTCCAACCTTATTCATAGATGAGATCAATACGCCGGCCGGACGGCTCATGGGTGGTCCTGAAAGCCTGACCCTTCCTTATACAGATAATTCCCTCCAGATCGACTTCAATGCCGTCAATTTCAGGAGCCCGGAAGACAACCGGTACTCCTACCGTGTGCTACCTGCGTCCGACTCTTCCTGGCGCCTGCTGAACTGGCAGCACAGTGTAAATTTTAACAACCTGGCTTCCGGCAAATACCGGGTACAGCTGAAACTTTTTTCTGCCAACAACCGGTGGCCTGAACAGGTGAGGGAACTGACGATCGTCGTCAAGCCCCCTTTCTGGAGGTCCTGGTGGTTTATCCTCCTGTTGATCGCTGTAGTAGCGGCGACGATATGGTTATTATACAGGAATCGCATCCGCCGGTTGAGCGAAAGAATGAGTCTTGACAGACAAGTGGCGGAATACGAGATGAAAGCCTTGCATGCGCAGATGAATCCGCATTTTATTTTCAATTCGCTCAACAGCATCAAGGAGATGATCCTTCACCAGGACACCAAAAATGCCTCGCTCTACCTAAGCCGTTTTGCGCAGCTGATACGTCTTAGCCTCGAGCATTCGCGAAAAACCTTTATCACGTTGAGGCAGAATATAGAGTACCTGGAAAGCTATCTGGAAATGGAACAACTGCGTTTTGCCGATCTAAATTATCATATTGGTATAATGGATGAAATAGATGCTGATGAGATCAGGATCGCACCCATGCTCATTCAGCCCCTGGTCGAAAACGCCATCTGGCATGGGCTGCTGCCCAATGGCGGAAGCAAACGGCTCAATATCCTGTTTTACACGGATGAAGAAAAACTGGTGTGCGAGATAGAAGACAATGGCATCGGCATCGGGCGTTCACTGCTCAATAAGAAGGATTCACAGCAAATGCATGTGTCGATGGGTATCGGCAACATCCGTCAGCGGATAGCCATCTTAAATGAAAAATATCGCATCCAGTGCTCCTTGTCCATACAGGACAAATCCGAGATCACTGGCGCCAAGGGCACCGGCACTGTCAGTAAACTGATGGTGTCCGCCTATGAAGGATCATTAGTCAACAATTAAACCGGTGTAAATGATCAAAACCATATTGGTAGACGACGAACTCAGGGGCTTAAGTTCCTTGAGAAAGCTGGTAGAGCTCAACTGTCCTGAACTGCAGATCATTGCCGAATGCCGGGATGCCCCGCACGCTGCGGAAGCCATCCTGACGCTGAGGCCACAATTGGTCTTTCTTGACATTTCCATGCCGGGAAAGAACGGCTTCGACCTCCTGAATGAACTTAAGGATATCCATTTCGAGATCATTTTCGTAACTGCGCATAACCAGTATTCGCTCCAGGCATTCAGGTACAGCGCGGTCGACTACCTGCTCAAGCCGGTGGATGAAAGACTGCTTACCCATGCTGTCCAGCGGGCCGCAGGCCGGATCAGCACACATGATATTTCCAGCAATATCGATACCTTCCTCTATAACCTGCAGCATCGGCCGGCTGAAATGAAATTATGCATTTCCAGTCTGAAAGGTTTTCAGGTCATCCATTTGTCCGAGGTCGTTTATTGCGAGGCAGAGAGCAGCTACACTATCTTTCATTTGATGAATGGAATGAATATCGTCGCTTCCAAATCCATCATCGAGTATGAGTTGCTGCTCGAAGACAATTTTTTCTGCCGCATCCACAAATCCTACCTGATCAATCTTGCTCATGTCAAAGAATACATACGGGGCGAAGGAGGGAGCGTAATATTGAACAATGGCAAGGAGGTGGAAGTATCCCGCCGTAAGAAAGAAGCCTTCCTTTCCCGGGTCAGGGATTTTTTCAAGATCTGACGTAAGATGCAGCTGCAACTATTCCACCAATATCTTTTTCGCGGCCTCGGCGCTTAAATACACTTCTCTTTTCCCTTTGACCTCCACCAATAGAGACTTGTCAAAATCCTGGATCTCCTTGACGATCAGCGTATCGGCCAAAGCAATGCCCTGTTTATCCAGGTATTTTAAGAACGAAGCGGTATTATCGGCGACTTTCACCACTTTCATTTTCTTACCAGCTTCGATCTCCGATAGGTTTTTACATTTCAGATTGGGTATCTTACCGTTCTTATCGGGGATCGGGTCGCCATGAGGGTCAAAACCCGGGTTGCCCAAAAAAGTGGTCAGCTCGTCCAATAATTTATCTGATCGGACATGCTCTAGCTGTTCGGCGACCTCATGCACTTCATCCCAGGTGAAATTTAAATGCTTTACCAAAAAGGTCTCCCACAATCGATGCTTGCGTACAACTTTTATGGCGGCCTTCAAGCCTTCCCTGGTCAATTTCGCACCAGTGGCCCGGTCATACTCAATTAACTTCTTCTCAGCCAGTTTACGTAACATCTCCGTTACAGAGGCGGGATTAATATCCAGCTTTTCGGCAATTAACTGATTGCCGGCCCTGCCTTCTGAAGGGTAGGTGACTGAAAAAATAGCTTTGAGATAATTCTCCTCCGTAACTGATATTACCATGATTGACGCAAAAATAGCTGAATTTATTAATTCATGTTCTCCAAATATTTTTATTTTGGTATACCTAATTTTATATATTAGGTTTGCAAAATAACATCTCCGGCAAGAATGAAGAAATTATTGGTTGTTACGGGTTTGATGATCCTGGCAGTCGCCTGCTCGAAACTGGAGCCGGCGGCCCCGCCGGGTGACCAGGTCCTTGACGGCACCCTGGAGGGATTAACCTATGCTCAGGCTGCACAACATGGACGGGGAGATGTCGCTTTTACCGACCAGGTCTTCACAAAAGAAACAGGGCTCGGGCCTGTTTTCGTCGCTACGAGCTGCGGCAGTTGCCATTCGGGGGACGGCAAAGGGCATCCGTTCAGCACGCTCACAAGGTTTGGGCAGATCGATAGCACAGGCAATCGATTTCTGCACCTGGGGGGACCGCAATTACAAGACAGGGCCCTGCCCGGCTTCCTGCCTGAACAAATTCCGGCAGGGGCCACTTCTGCAAAATTTACTCCGCCGATCAACACAGGCTTAGGCTTTTTGGAGTTAGTGCCGGATGCCGATATCCTGGCCATGAGCGACCCGAATGATGCCGATGGGGATGGTATAAGAGGCACGCCTAATTGGAATACGATCCCTTCGTTCGTAATTCCGGGCCCAAATGCCGTAACCAACAACGGGAAATATATTTGCCGCTTCGGGAAAAAAGCCAGCGTATACAACCTGCAACAACAAACGACGAATGCTTACAACCAGGATATAGGCATCGCCTCCGCTTTTGAACCCAATGATATTTACTCTCATTTGGATATTGACCCTGAGATCTCAACGACTACCATTAATGATGTCGTGTTTTATCTGCAAACCTTAAAAGCGCCTGTTCAACGCAATCAAAACGACGCCTCCGTACTGGCAGGTAAGCAGCTCTTTACCGGCATCCATTGTGCCGGCTGTCATAAACCCGAATTAAAGACAGGTTTTTCCCCTGTTGCAGCCTTAAGTAACCGAACATTCGCTCCTTACACCGATCTGTTATTACACGATATGGGTCCCGGGCTGGATGATGGTTATACAGAGGGCGCGGCCAAAACGAGCGAATGGAGAACAGCGCCCTTGTGGGGACTGGGCCTCGCGCCCAGGTCGCAGGGCGGGCAGTATTTTCTGTTGCATGACGGAAGGGCTACCAGCATCGAAGCAGCCATCCAACTGCACGGCGGCGAGGCCTCGAACGCAAAAAATGCTTTCAATGCGCTTACCGGGGCAGAACGGCAGAAGATCATCGCATTCTTAAAATCATTGTAGTAAATGAATAGAAGGAATTTCATAGCGACAGGTTGCATCGGTTGTATCAGCGGCGGTTTAATAGCATCCCTGTTAGAAGGATGCGGCAGCACGAAAATGATAACTGCGTCTATCATAGATTCGGACATGATCGTGCCTTTAACCGCCTTTGAAATGAAAAGCTCCTCCAATAAAAAGTTTAAAAGATATCTGGTACTGCAAAACGATCTATTGCAGTATCCTATCTGCGTGTACCGGTTCGACGAAAACAAGTATGAGGCCTACCTCATGAAATGTACGCACCAGGGAACAGAATTACAGGTTTTTGGGGATAAGCTGCAATGCCCTGCGCACGGCAGCGAATTTAACCATCACGGCAAAGTGGAGAATGGACCCGCCAATTCCCCACTGAGAACATTCCCTATAACCCTTACGGCCCATCAACTGCAAATATCTTTAAAATGAGAGGAACCCCTTTTATACTTACGCTCTTTGCGATCGGAGCCTTGTCGGCCAATGCGCAAATAGATCCCAGCCTGTTAAGGCGCGTGCCTAAAGACACCTCCAAACCTATACTGAATATGGATGCCATGTACAACAGGCCTTCTTTGCAGTTGGGGAAACTACCGGTCTCTATAGGAGGTTATGTAGAAGCCAACTGGCAGCACCTGGGTACGGATGGCCTTTCGGAAGGGCATCAATTTCAGTTCAGAAGGCTTAGCTTATTTGTTTCTTCCAGCATTTCCAAACGGATCAAGTTCTTATCAGAGATCGAATTCGAGCCTTCGGAGAACGCTATCGAGGTCGAATTTGCTGCCGTGGATATTGAATTCCACCCCTTGTTAAATCTCCGGGGAGGTATGATCCTAAATCCTATCGGCGCTTTCAATCAAAACCATGACGGGCCTAAATGGGAATTTACCGACAGGCCTATTGCCGCCGAAAAATTGTTGCCCGATACCTGGAGCAATGCCGGGTTTGGGGTCTATGGAAAATACTATCGCCAAAACTGGATGTTCGGATACGAATTTTATTTAACAGGAGGCTTTAATAACGCTATCATCGAAAACGACCAAAACAAGACTTATTTGCCCGCGGCAAAAGAGGATCCTGAACGATTTGAAGAAAGCGCCAGCGGCGAACCGCTGATCACCGGTAAGATTGCCCTGAAAAATACCAGGGTGGGCGAGATTGGCTTATCCTATATGGGAGGGGTTTATAATAAATGGCAGGATGACGGCCTGATATTGGATAAAAAAAGAAGGGTCGACGTTTTGGCCGTAGATCTTAATACGACCATTAAAAAGACCCATACCAATATCATCGGGGAATGGACCTGGATCTTTGTCGATGTCCCTGAAACGTATACGCAGCAATTTGCCAACAGGCAACGGGGAGGCTATTTGGATATTGTACAGCCGCTGGTCAAGAAAAGGATCTTAGGATGGGAAGGGGCCGTATTAAACGTCGCCTGCCGGCTGGAATATGTAGATTGGAACGTCGGAAGATTTAAGCAGACGGGCGGCAATATTGCCGACGATATCTGGAGTATAATGCCGGCTATAAGTTTCAGACCAAATTCACAAACGGTGCTTCGTTTAAATTATCGCATTCAGCAACAAAGGGATCTATTAGGCAATCCGCCTTCCCATACCGCCGGGTTTATCTTCGGCATTTCCACCTACTTCTAATTAAGCGAGGGATCATTAAACGTATCTCCCTGTTTCACGTCCCCCGTTTCAAACCCTTTTTTAAACCAATACATCCGCTGAGCCGAGGTCCCATGCGTGAATGCATCCGGCACCACCGTGCCTGTGGACTGCTTCTGTAATCTGTCATCGCCAATAGCATTTGCAGCCTTTAAAGCCTCGTCGATATCACCGGGCTCGAGAATATTCTTCATTTTATTCGCATGATGTGCCCAGACCCCCGCCAGAAAATCGGCCTGTAGCTCCAACTTGACAGAGTATTTGTTGTATTCCGTTTTGCCTACCTGGGAACGTAGCTGATCCATTTTTGCCGATATGCCGTTCAGCTTTTGAATATGATGACCTACCTCGTGTGCAATGACGTAGGCAACGGCAAAGTCTCCGGGCGCTTTGAAGCGGTCCTGCAGGTCCTGGCAGAAAGCCAGGTCCAAATACAATTTTTGGTCGCCGGGACAATAGAAAGGTCCCACAGCCGAGTTTGCCAGGCCGCAAGCAGATTCTACCTGGTCACGGAATAACACCAGGGTGGGATCCTCATAGGTCTTTCCCTGCTCGGCGAATAATTTGGTCCAGACATCTTCCGTGTCAGCCAGCACCACTTTGACAAATTTTGCCTGCTGGTCATCTGCGGCTTTTTGTTCCGGTGACTGCCCGGTCGACTGGGTCTGGCCGGGTAGGTCCGGCATTTGTGGAGCGGAGCCGGTTCCGCCCAGGAAGGTATAGACCAGGTAAATAATAAGACCGACGATCCCTCCGCCAGCGGCGACATGTCCGCCCGTGATCCCACGGCGGTCCTCAACGTTGGAACTTTCCCTGCCACCCAGCCATTTCATAATTTATCTTTTTAGGTTAATGATAGGTATATTAAAAAAGCATGCCACCCTGGCAATCAGAGGTATCCAACATAACATGCTGATTAACAACTTATCAGAAGACAGCGCCTTTTCAATTGACGATAATCCCGCATATCTTTCGAAAAAGATCGTTTAAAGAGGTAACAAAATCCTGCCCGGGCTGATCTGAACCTGTACGAATCATCCTATTCACGCTTCTAACAACCCCTAACATGAAGAAAATTCTACCCAGCTTGCTTTTGTCCATGACAGCCATCCTCGCATTGGCCCAGGAACCAGCTCCGCGATCCGTCAGTGTGAAAGGGTCAGTGGGCAAACAGACACAGGGTGCGACATTCGGAGAAAAGGTGAATCAGGGCCTGCATGCCGCCGGATCCGCGCTTGCGCAGGGAGCCTCCCTCGTCGCCGGCAATCCCATCGGCGGTATCATCGTAAAAGGAGGGAAGAATCCCGGTGGCCTTATGATGACCACTACTACCAATAGTCAGGGAGAATTTGAATTTACCGCTACGGAGGATGGTAATTATTTGTTTACCGCTACGGCGCCTGAGCAAACCGGTTCCTCACCAAGCGACAGCGCCACCCAGCAGAACGGCGCAAAAAAGGGGAATCCCTTGTATGAGTCCGGCGGCCTGGCCGGCACCAATCCAATGTTCCGAAGCGCGGCATTCGTAGCCAGCCCCGGGCAGCCTATCGGAGGCATTGTGGTAAAAGGAGGTAAGAACCCGGGCGGCAGCATGCTGACGATCACGACGAATAGTGACGGGACCTTCTCCTTGAACGGGATCCAGGCAGGCAATTACCGTTTTGTCATTACGGCTCCCACAGCGCCGCCGGCAAAAGGCATCAGCGAAAAAGGAATTAAATAGCATCTGATATTTTGGAATAATTGACAAATTTCAATAATATTGTATTCACCATCATCCCATTCAACTTTATCCCCAAGGACAATTGCACTGACCATTACCAACCAAAACTGCATCGCATTCTACTGTTTTGATCCGGTTAAACCATACAGCGGTTTTTGATCAGGTCTATAAAGCCTGGTACCACCGTCTTTGCTTCTATGCATCCCACTTTATTAAAGCGGATCAGGCAGAAGATGTCATAGAGACCCTGTTCCTTAAACTATGGAATAAACAGCAGACCTTCGACACGGAAGATCATATGAAGGCCTTTCTCTATCACGCTGTTCGCAACGCCTGCCTCGATCATATCAAAATAGCCCATAACGCCTCCGTCCGTCATACCACCTACACGGAAACACAGACGCACCAGGTCCCGGACCCCCTGCATTATCTCATAGAAGCAGAAGCCCTGGCGGAGATCTACCAGGCCATTGATCAACTACCGGCCCAATGTGGTAAAGTGATCAGGATGAGCTTCCTCGAAGGGCGTGACAATGCAGCGATCGCTGCAGACATGGATCTGTCGGTGCAAACGGTCAAGAACTACAAGACCAGCGGGCTCTCTTTCTTAAAAGCCAAGCTCTCCAGGGACGCCCTTTCCTTGTTCGCCCTGTTCGCATGGATGCATTAAAAAAAATTATTCCTCCAATAAGTACTTTTTCTCCTTCGCGTCGTATTCCATTCAAATCCCCTGCATGGCAAACAGTTCTCTACAGGAAGCCCAAAGAATGGCCCATCTTTTATCGGCTCTTGCCCATCAGCAGCTGACCGCTGAAGAAAAGGCCGAGCTGGATGCCTGGATAGCCGCCAATCCGGATAACAAGGCCCTGGCCGACAGGCTGCAGGACCCCGGCTATCGCAACAGCGTCTTCTCCACCTGGAAACCCGACGCCGCCGAAGTCTCCCTTCAACGCGTAAAACAGCGCATCGGGAAGGTTAAGGAAAGATCCTTTATTAAAAGACTGGCCGCCGCGGCCATCATCCTCCTCGCGGGAGCGGGGATCACTTACTTTCAGCTTCAACGGCCGAACAATCTTCCTGCCATCGCCTATAAAAATGATGTGGGACCAGGGGCGGACAAAGCCATTCTCACCCTCGCCGATGGCAGGAAGATCAGCCTTACCGATGCCCCCGATGGCCAGTTGGCCAACCCTACCGGCATTACCATCGTCAAAGCGACCAACGGGGACCTCGTCTATCAGGTCAGCAATGTCCCTGGCAAAAACCCCGAAGGGGGACAGCACCCCCTGTACAATACCGTAGAAACACCGGCCGGCGGGCAACACCGGATCCTCCTGCCCGATGGGACCAGGGTCTGGCTCAATGCCCTGTCTACCCTGAAATTCCCACAAAATTTCACGGGTCTGAAAGAACGGGTCATCCAGCTCTCCGGGGAAGCCTACTTTGAAGTGGCCCCTGATAAAGCCCAGCCTTTTATCGTAAAGACCCCCCGGCAGGAAACAGCCGTATTAGGTACCCATTTCGATATTAGATCCTATAAGGAAGATCTCCTCACCAGCACCACCCTCCTGGAAGGCAGCATCCGTAGCACAGATACCCGGTCATCCCTGTCCAACATCCTCAAGCCCGGCGAACAATTCCTCACCAATGAACAAAACAGCTTCATACGGCAGGTGGATACCCTCGCCGTCATCGACTGGAAGAATGGAGAGTTCATCTTCCACAATGAAAATATTCGGGATATGATGCGCCGGATCGCAAGATGGTATGATGTGGAAGTAATATTCAGGGATTATGCGGCAGGCCAGGAAACCTTCAGTGGCAGCGTATCCCGCTACGACAACATTTCACAACTGCTAAAGACCCTGCAGCTCACGGGAAGAGTGAAATTTGACATCGATGGCAAAAAGATCTTCGTAAGCAAATAGAGCATCACCATAAACCAACTACTAATTACTAAAAAGAAAACACTGCATGCAACACAACTACAAAAATGATCCCTGACCCGGATCGATCTCCCGCAATAAAAAAAGGTAGCCCTGGTGCAAACAGGACCACCTCTATCATCAGTTGCGGAACCCAGCATTGTCGGAAAACAATTATCTAAGCACTTTAACTGATCAGTAAATGTATAGAAAATATACTAACACGGCGTGTCCTGCCCCGTCCTTCACGTCAAAAATTCTCCTGGTTATGAAACTAGCTGTGATCCTGATGACTGTTGCTGCAATCCAGGTTTCTGCCCGAGGCCTCGCCCAGTCAATAACGCTGACGCAGAAAAATATAACCATTGCACAGGTCTTCAACGAGATAAAGAAACAAACGGGCTACAGGGTCTTATACCCCGACAGGCTTATCGATGACCGGCAGACGGTCGACGTCGACCTCAAAAATGTTTCCCTGAAGGAGGCGCTGGAAGCCGTACTCCCCTCCCGCTCGGTGGGTTTTGTGATCACTCCTGATAGGAGCATCGTATTGAAGGCCGAAACTCCGTCCTTCACCGATAAGATCGCCGCCCTGTTCGTCGCCCCGGAAATTCATGGCCGGGTCCTGGACAATAATGGCAGTCCCCTGTCGGACGTAACCATAAAAGTAAAAGGGTCCCCTACCTATGCGATCACGGACGTAGAAGGAAAATTCACCATCGGCATCCCGAAAGAAGGCGCCATCCTCCTGTTCAGTCATGTAGGCTACGCTTCGATGGAGCTTCACGCCACGGCGAACATGGTCGTGAACATGCAGCTCAGCATCAATAAACTGGAAGACATGGTGATCGTCGGATATGGCAGCACCAAAAGAAAAGACCTTACCGGCTCCGTCTCTTCTGTCAACGTCGACGAGATAAAAGATGTACCCTATGCTACTGTCGACCAGGCTCTGGCCGGAAAAGCAGCGGGTGTAATGGTGGTCCAATCCGACGGCGCGCCGGGCGGTGTGGCCAAGATCCGCATCCGTGGCGGGACCTCGCTGCTGGGTGGCAACGATCCTCTCTATGTCATAGACGGCGTACAGCTCCAGATCCAGAACAGGTACCAGACGGCTGCTGCCGACATCGTAAGCCCAACGGAAAGGGCAGGCAACGATGATCCCTACAGTTCCATCTCCGGTAACTTTGCCCGTGATCTGAATAGCCTGGGAGGGTTGAACATCAGTGACATCGAGTCGATCGAAATTTTAAAGGATGCGTCCGCCACCGCCATCTATGGTTCCAAAGCGGCCAACGGCATCGTCATCATCACCACCAAAAAAGGCCGTTACAATCAAAAGCCTGCCCTGGACGCCAATTACTATATAGGCATGACAAAGGCCACGCCGGAAAAGTTGCTCAACAGGGACCAGTATATCGCCATTACAAAAGAAGCCGCCGTTAATTACAACAATGCCGCAGCAGCCATTGGCTTTCCGGTCAATCCCGTCACCACTAAGATCGTGAACGATCCTTCTTATTTCGGATCGGACAATACCGATTGGACAAAGCTGGTGCTCCGCAATGGCATTACGCAAAATGCAGACATTTCAATAAAAGGAGGCAGCGCCGGGTCCCGCTATTATACCTCCCTCACGTATAATAAGAACAATGGCGCCTTAAAAGGAACGGATTATACCCGCATCGCCGGTAAGATCAGCCTGGACAATGACTTCAATACCAGGTTACGTTTCAGCACCAACCTGGATTATGGTTTCTCCACCAATAACATCACCGATGGCATGTATACGCAGGCGCTCTTTGCACCGCCCACTACAAAACCCTATAATCCGGACGGGACCCCATTCATCATCGACCCTTCCGAGATAAACGCGTATCCCTACCAGGGTTTCCAGAATCCCCTGGCCCTGCTGGGTGGTATCAACAGAGCCAACAGCATCTTCCTCCTGGGAACGATTGCCGCCGAATACGATATCCTGAAAAGCCTGAAATTCAGGAGTAACATTTCCATCAATAATAACAGCTACAAACAAACCAACTATACGCCCAGCAACGTATCTATTGCATCAGCCAGCGGCTCGGGCCCTTCCAACAACGGGATGGCTACACAGGCTCAGTCTTTGGGCCTCGATCTCTTTTACGAGAACACGCTGACCTGGAACAAGACTTTCAATCCCAACCACCGGCTGGATGTCGTAGCGGGCACTTCCTGGCAAAGCTCCAGGTTCAGTTCCTTCTCCGCCAGCGGACAGGGCTTCCCCGATGATGTCTACCTGAACAACCTTTCCTCGGCCGCCGTCACCCTGCCGGCGACGGGCACTTCGGACCGTAATTCCCTGCTTAGTTTTTACATGCGCGCCAATTACGCCCTCTTTGATAAATACCTGTTCACCTTCACCGGCCGTTCCGACGCTTCTTCCAAATTCCCGAAAGAGAACCGGGTAGGTTATTTCCCATCGGGCGGTATCGCCTGGCGCATCTCACAGGAGAAATTCCTGAAAAAAGCACACTGGATAGACGACCTGAAATTAAGGGCCAGCGCGGGCTCCACAGGCACCCAGAACATCGGCAGCAACCTTTTCTATACGCTGTATAATCCGGTGTCCTATGTCGGCCTCAACGGCATGACACCTGCTCAGCTCGGCAACTCCAATCTCAAATGGGAAACAACCCTGCAAAAGGATGCGGGTATCGATTTTACCTTTTTCAAGTCCCGTCTGCATGGAACGATCGGCTACTATGAAAAGACCACCTCGGGCGTACTCTTTCCCGCCACCACAGCCCTCAGTTCCGGCTTTGGCAATGTCACCGCCAATATCGCCAAGATCCGGAACAGCGGCATAGAGCTGTCCATCGGCGGTGATCTCGTTCGTAGTAAACATTTCCGGTGGACCAGCGACCTTAACATCTCCGGTAACCGGTCGAAAGTACTGGCGCTCTCCAACGATTTTGCCAGCCCATCCAATCCCACCGTCTATTACTATGGCAATTCCATCCTGCAGGTTGGCAAGCCTATCGGTTTGTTGTATGGCAATGTCTACGAGGGCCTGCTGAGGACGCAGAAAGACGTGGATGACTATAAATCCAAATGGATCCTGGGCGCATTCGGACTGGCGCCCTTCCTGGGCATCGGCGATGCAAAATATAAGCTCGACACACCGGTCTACATGGGGTTTTCCAATTATAAGACCGAGATCATCGGTCATGCAGAACCGAAATTCTACGGTGGCTTTACCAATACCTTTACCTATGATAATTTCTCCCTCGGCACCCTGATCACCTTCTCCTATGGCGGCGAGATCCTTTATATGGCGGATATTCAGAACCATGACGTTGGTTCGACCACGAATAAAGGCATCGCCGTACTAAAACGCTGGACACCGGAGAACCCGAACGCGATCTACCCCCGGCTGATCTACGGCCAGAGCTCCTATGCCTATACATCCAGTCTTAGTGTTTACAAGGCCTCCTATGCCCGGCTGAAATCGGTGACCTTAAACTACCAGTTGCCAAAAAAGCTGCTGGACAGGCTGACCATTACCGGCGCCAGCTTCTATATGTCTGCCACCAACCTGATCACAGTTACGCATTACCCGGGCGCCGATCCTGAAGTAAGCAGCAATCCTTATAGCCTTATCGGGGGCTATAGCGATTCCGGCGGTTATCCCGGTGTCAAGCAATTCAGCGCAGGGTTCCGGTGCACATTTTAAAAATCAGTAAACATCATATTAGCATGAACAAATTATATATCTATAGCTGCCTTGCGCTGTGTGGTACGATCATCACCCTGAACGCCTGTAATAAGCAATTGAGCGCTCCTCCCCAGAATTCCAAAGTGGATAACAATACCATTCTCGACCAGGCCACCGCGCAAATTGCCCTGAATGGGGTCTATTACAATTTTGCCGCGGCCAACCCTGTAAAGAACGGTTGGCAGGACCATCAGACCATCCCTTCACGGCTCGCCGGGTATATGGCGAGCGGCTTTGCCCCCGGAGGCTATGATCTTAATCAAAATGCCGAGGTCCAGGTCAACCTGCCCTACTGGAACGAGTGTTACGGTCTGCTCAATGCGGCCAATGGCGTGATCAATGGAGTAAGGGCGCTCCCGGACATTAAGTTTGCCAAAGGCAGAAAGGCCGGGATCATCGGCGAGGCCAGTTTCCTGAGGGCCTACGGACATTACAGGCTTCTGTCTTATTATGCCGAATGGAATGACATCAACAGCAAATACGGCGTCCTGCTAAGGGATCAGCTTTCCAATCTTGGTAATATACCCAAGGCGCGCAGCAACGTGAAGGAAAGTTATGATTTCATACTGAAGGACCTTGACACCGCCATTGCCGATGCGCCGGCCACCAATCCTAATTATTATGCTACCCGTTCGGCCGCCAGGGTCCTGAAGATGCGGGTTTTGATGATGAGAGGCGGAGCAGGCGACTATACCAATATCCTGCAGCTGGCCGACGCCGTCATGGCCGACACCAGCTTTGCGCTGGAAGCCAACGCCGAAGATATCTTCCACAACAAAGGGCTGGACAGCAAGGAAGTGATCCTGGGACTGAAGCCGCAGGCCCAACAGACAATGGATTACTATAGTAAAAGTCATCAGTATTATCCGGGCGCATCCTCCCTGTACGTCGCCACGCAGAGCCTGAAGGACCTCTATGCTAATGATCCCCGGGAGGCGTGGATCGTCGGCGATACCAATACTAATTCGGCCATCATCAGTTTTTATTTCACCAAGTTCTATGTCCCTAAAACAGACGTATCTGATGTTTCCGAGACAGACTATGCCATCCGCCTTACGGAAGTTTATCTCCTGAAGGCAGAGGCCATTATCCGCTCGGGCGGCAACCTGGAGGATGCACGGCAACTTATTCACACAATCCAGAGTAAGGCCGGCATCACCGCTACCGCCAACAACAGCAATTACCTGGCTGTCGAAGCGGCCACTACAGCCGATGCCCTGCTGGTGGAGACCTACAAAGAGGTAGCGAGAAGCCTTGTCGGCGAGGACGGCCTGGAATGGCTGGCGCTGCTACGGCTGCCTTTCGCCACTGTACAGATGATAAAACCAACCATCACCACCAAGGCGCAATATGTTTTCCCTATCCCGCATAACGAATTCCTGTACAATCCTATCATTGGCGATCAAAACCCAGGTTATAACAAATAATAAACGAATAATATGAAAAAATATCTTCTTCCGATGCTGGCCTTTACCAGCGGTCTGCACGCTTTCTGCCAGCAAGGAACATTCACGCTCAAAGGCTCGGTCAAGGGCATGGACAAAGGAACGCTCTATCTCGGTTACCTGACCGCGGACGATAAATACATAAGGGATAGCGCCCTGGTTCAAAATGGTGCATTCGAATTCAAAGGCAATTTGAAGGAGCCCGTTCAGGCAACGATCAGCAACTCGCCGAACCCTCAATATGATAGCCCCGGCTATGCTTCCCTCTTCCTCGAATCGGCTGCCATGACCGCCACTATCGATGGGGGGAACTTTAAGGACATGCAGGTACAAGGCTCCGCCACGCAGGAGGAATATGCCGTCCTTCAAAAAATGGAAGAGCCCGTCAGGAAAGATCAGGAGCCCGCTGCCAGGGCTTATGATGAGGCCAATTTGGCCTATTCCAAAGCCAGGCGGGATAATCTCCCGCAGGCCCGGCAGGATTCTTTAAAAGATATTGCCGATGCTCTTCACGAAAAGCTGGAACCCTATGGTGAACGGTACAGGGCCATCAGCATGGATTTTATCAAGGCCCATCCCGATTCCTATGTCGCCGCCAGTCAGCTCCGCGGATTGGTATCCAGTCTCTCCGTCACCAGTCTGAAAGAGATCTATAACAATTTTTCTGATCGGGTGAAAAAAAGCAGTTACGGAGCAAAGATCCAAAAAGAATTAAAGGAACTGGAACAAGGCTCCCCTGGTAGCATGGCCACGATGTTCCACAAGACGGACATCAAGGGTCAGCCCTTCAACCTGGCCGATTATAAGGGTAAAAAAATCATCCTGATCGATTTCTGGGCCAGTTGGTGCGCTCCCTGCCGGCATAGCAATCCGCACCTGCTCAAGCTTTATGCTAAATACAAGGACAAGGGTTTAGAGATCGTTTGCGTCTCCGATGACGACAACTCACCGGATGCCTGGAAGAAAGCCGTGGCCCAGGATGGCACAGGCGCCTGGAAACATGTGCTGCGCGGATTCAAAATGACAAAGACAGGAGGGTTCGACACTACCAATGATATCAGCAGCTTCTATGGCATCCATACCCTGCCCACCAAGATCCTCATCGATAAGGATGGAAGGATCATCGGCCGTTATGGCGGAGGGGGTGAGAACGACGAAGCCATGGACAAAAAACTGGAAGAGATCTTCAAATCCTGATAGGTCAGCTTTGCAGGACGCTGCCGGCTTCGGCCTGCTCTGTACCGGCCTGCTGTAACATAAATCCCCTCCTGTGCGTCCTATCCAAAGCCATACTATACCAGCATGTTCCAAAACTACCTTATCACCTCCCTGCGGAATCTCCTGAAAAACAAGGGTTTTACCGCCATCAATATCATTGGCCTGGCTACCGGCATCGCCACCTGCCTGTTGATCATCCTCTATGTCATGGACGAATGGAGCTTTGACAAATACAACCTGAAAGCGGATAGGATCTTTCGCATCGACAATGAAGGACAGTTCGGGGACAATCACTTCGACCTGGCGCAAACGCCTTCCGCTATAGGCCCGGAAATCCTCAGGGAGTTCCCGCAGGTAGAACGATATGCCCGTATAACCTGGCATGAGCCCGTCTCGATCAAAAAAGGAAATGCTAATTTCCGGGAGTCAGGGATCGTTTTCGCGGATTCGACCCTATTCGACGTATTTACCCTGCCCATGATCTCAGGCGACCCCTCGTCGGCCCTGAAAGAGCCCGGCTCGATCGTGATCACCCAAACGATGGCCCGCAAATATTTCGAAGGAAAAGACCCGGTCGGACAAACCCTGCTGCTCGATAATAAAAGCAGCTATACCGTCACAGCCGTCATAAAAGATATTCCTGAACAATCGCATTTTCACTATGATCTCTTCCTGCCTATGTGCGAAAATGCGGACAGCAGGGATGAAGCGGGCGGGTGGCTGAGCCAAAATTACAATACTTACCTGTTGTTCAGGAAAGGAGTCGATGCCCGGGCTATGCTGCCTTTATTCGATAAGATGCTCGACCGGCACCTGGAACCCTTACTAAAAAAAACACTCCAGCCCCCGACAGAAGATCTTCGTAAACAAGGGATCCTGGTACGTAACAGCCTTATGCCCCTGACAGCCATTCATCTTCACTCTAATAAGCTGGGAGAACTGGGCCCGAACGGCAGTATTACTTATGTTTATATTTTCTCGATCATTGCGTCCTTCATCCTGCTGATCGCCTGCGTGAATTTCATGAACCTGTCAACGGCGCGATCCGCCAATCGTGCAAAGGAGGTAGGGGTGCGGAAAGTCCTCGGCTCTTCGAAAAAGGACCTGATCGCTCAATTCCTTACCGAATCTTTTATCGTAAGCTTTGTTTCGGTGCTAATGGCCTTATTAATGGCTGCACTCCTGCTGCATTGGTTCAATACGCTCGCAGGAAAGCAGCTCACCATAAATTTATTGTTCCGGCCTGCCATGATCGCTGCCATCTTTACGCTCATGCTGGCGGCGGGTTTATTAGCGGGCATCTATCCTGCCTTTTTTCTGTCCGCCTTCCGGCCAATAGAAGTATTGAAAGGGAAACTGGCCAATGGTTTCAAAAGCTCCTGGTTACGGAATTCGCTGGTCGTTTTTCAGTTTGCCGTATCTATCATACTGATCGCAGGCACCCTGATCATTTACAAGCAGCTTACCTATATCCGGAACAAGGATCTTGGATTCAACCGGGAGCATGTCCTGATCATTCAAAACAGCAGCGCGCTGCGTACGCAGGCAACCGCTTTCAAAAATGAATTGCTGCAGATCGGCGGCATTTCCCATGCGACCATGACCGGCTACCTGCCCGTCAATGGAGACCGTAGCAGCGACGCCTTTTTTACCTCTCCCTCCCTGGATGCCAAATCTTCCGTAGTCATGCAAAAATGGAAGGTAGATGAGCAATATATTCCCACCCTGGGTATTCAAATGGCAAGCGGCCGGAATTTCTTCCCCGATTCGCCCAATGATTCGAATGCCGTCATTATCAATGAGGCCGCCGCAAAACTACTGGGCCCCGGCGATCCTATCAATAAAAAACTCTACCGGCTGGTGGATATGACCTCGAAAAGGGTGATGGTCCATACGATCGTAGGCGTTGCCAAAAATTTTAATTTCAACTCCTTGCGGGACAGGATCACTCCACTGGCGATGCGTTTTGGCAAAGACAATAACAGCATTGCCGTCCGGATAAGTTCCCCGGATATCCCGGGCGTCCTCGCCCGGATAAAAAATAAATGGCAGGCAATGACCACGGCGGATCCCTTTGTTTATTCCTTCATGGACGAGGAATTCAACAATGCCTATAAGAGCGAACAACAGACTGGCCAATTATTCATCACGTTCACCAGCCTTGCTATCCTGATCGCCTGCCTTGGCCTTTTCGGGCTGTCGGCTTATGCCGCCGAACAGCGTATCCGCGAAATAGGTATCCGGAAGGTCCTGGGCGCTTCAGTGGGGAATATAGTGGGCATGCTGTCAAAGGATTTCCTGAACCTGGTCCTGGTCGCTTCCCTCATTGCCTTCCCGATCGCCTGGTATGCCCTGCACAAATGGCTGCAGGGTTTCGCTTACCGTATCCATATCAGTTGGCAGGTATTCCTGGTGTCGGGTCTGATTGCGCTGTTGATCGCCTTCCTGACTGTGATCTTCCAGGCGATACAGGCGGCCCTGGCCAACCCGGTGAAGTGTTTGAGGACGGAATAATGAATTAGGATCGTTCGGATGATGAACCGGAGCTTATAACCCTGGCCCATTATTTGCACAAATCCGATCAAAAATGCCATCCTCCAGTAAGCATCAGGAATTCCCCCTCACCGGGTATGTCAGCATCCGCGGAGCCCGTGAACATAACCTCAAGAATGTGAGCCTGGATATTCCACGTGACGCGCTGGTGGTCTTTACCGGTATATCCGGCTCGGGTAAGTCCTCCCTTGCCTTCGGCACTCTGTATGCAGAGGCGCAGCGCCGTTACCTGGAATCCGTCTCGCCCTACGCCAGGAGGTTGTTCCATCAAATGGCCATCCCCGAAGTGGATAGTATTGAGGGCCTGCCCCCCGCAGTAGCCTTACAACAGCAACGGGGATCGGTCAGCACCCGTTCGTCCGTAGGCAGCGTTACTACCCTGTCAAATCTTTTACGCATGCTGTATTCCCGTGCCGGCGACTACCCTGCGGGGCAATCTATTATTTATGCCGAAGGATTCTCCCCCAATACTCCGGAGGGCGCCTGCCCTCAATGCCATGGACTGGGCAGGGTTTATGAGGTAACGGAAAAGTCGATGGTGCCGGATGATACCCTCTCCATCCGTCAACGGGCTATCGCCGCCTGGCCGACGGCCTGGCAAGGGCAGAACCTCCGTGAGATCCTGATGACCCTTGGCTACAAGGTGGATATCCCCTGGCGGGATCTTCCCAAAAAAGACCGCGAGTGGATCTTATTTACCGATGATCAACCTACCGTTCCCGTGTATTCAGGATTTACTGCCGAAGAAATGCAGCGGGCATTGAAGAAAAAAATGGAGCCCAGCTATATGGGTACTTTTACCGGTGCGAGACGATATGTGCTTCAAACCTTCGCCAATACACAAAGCTCCCTTATGAAAAAAAGAGTAGCACAATATATGCTTAGCAGCGAATGCCCGCTTTGCCACGGCAAACGCCTTCGCCGGGAATCGCTTTCTGTAAAGTTCGCGGGTTATGATATTACCGAATTATCCCGGGTTTCTCTCGCCCGGCTCAAAGAGCTTTTTGATCCCTATGCGGGAGGGGAACCACAGAAACGCGGCAAACATCCGGAACAGGCCCTCGTAACACAACGAATAGCACAGGACATGATCGCCCGGTTACAGGTAGTGCTTGACCTGGGCCTCGGCTATCTTACTATAGAGCGAAGTACGCCGACCCTGTCGCCCGGGGAGCTACAGCGTTTACGCCTCGCAACACAGGTCCGCTCGAATCTTTTCGGCGTGGTCTACGTCCTGGACGAACCCTCCGCAGGACTTCATCCCGCCGATACTGAGGCACTGCTCAGGGCTTTGGACCGGTTGAAAGCCGCCGGTAATTCTCTTTTTGTAGTTGAGCATGAGGTCGACGTCATCCGCCACGCGGACTGGCTCGTGGATGTCGGACCGGGCGCCGGTGAAGGGGGGGGACAGATCCTGTACAGCGGTGTCCCGGAAGGGCTTGAGAAGGTAGATGCCTCCGTGACAAGAAAATACCTCTACCCGGATAAACCATGGAAAAGCAAAGTCCACCGGCAACCCAGGGGATGGTTAAGATTGGAAGGCGTGACGCGCAACAACCTCAACAAGTTAGACGCATCTTTCCCATTGGGCGTATTCACCAGCGTGACCGGCGTATCCGGTTCGGGCAAAAGCAGTCTTGTCAGTCAGGTCCTTGTAGAACTGGTAGCCAGTCGCCTGGGGCAGCATACAAAGACAGCGACGGATGAAGAAGCGGACCCTCTCCTGGAGCAGGAGACAACGACCACACTCGAAGGAAGGATCACGGAAGGGATGGATGTGATCAAGCGCCTGGTGGTGGTAGATCAGAAAGCCATCGGCCGGACTCCCCGCTCAAATCTTGCGACCTATACCGGCCTGTTCGATCCCGTACGGAAAATATTCGCCGCCACAAAGATGGCAAAGTCGCGTAAATATGATGCCGGCAGCTTTTCCTTCAATGTAGCGAAAGGCAGGTGTCCGCATTGCCTGGGTGAAGGTTTTGTAATGGTGGAGTTGTTGTTCCTTCCCAGCGTATATGCCCCCTGCCCCACCTGCCACGGAACCCGGTATAATAATAAGATCCTTGAGATAACTTATAAAGAGAAGAATATTGCCGGGGTTTTGAATATGACGGTAGATGCGGCCTGGGAATTCTTTGCCGGTGAGCCTGCCGTATATCATGCGCTGGAGACCCTGCGACAGGTAGGGCTGGGCTATCTGCGGCTGGGACAGCCTGCTACGGAGCTATCGGGCGGGGAAGCCCAACGCATCAAGCTGGCTACGGAACTGCAACGAATACAGCATGGCAATACGCTTTATATACTGGAT
>Ga0307517_10004507_pt1 | contig 21382 bp, 7 predicted proteins | sample 23_EM_MG_FD_194515 | JGI IMG/M metagenome (GOLD analysis project Ga0307517, IMG submission 194515) | Populus trichocarpa ectomycorrhiza microbial communities from riparian zone in the Pacific Northwest, United States - 23_EM | ecosystem: Host-associated > Plants > Roots > Unclassified | place...
AACTCCTTGGTGAGGTCGAACAGAGAAGCCTTCGGTTCATGGATAAGAAAAATCATGAGAACTTTAACTCTGTGTGTGTGTGTGTGTGTGTGTGTGTGTGTGTGTGTGTGTGTGTGTGTGTGTGTGTGTGTGTGTGTGAGAGAGAGAGAGAGAGAGAGAGAGAGAGAGAGAGAGAGAGAGAGAGAGATTTATATAGTATACTATCTTTTATAATTATTTAATACTATAGTCTTAAAAATTACATAAATAAGTAATGATTATATGAAAATACATATATTCTCTTACTCTCTTATATTACTCCATCTCCATTATTGCATATAAAAATTGAAAGTAAAAAAGATTGGCAAAACTAGAAGAGTTGCGTGAAATAAAAGGGGGCTATCTTGTAAAAAATCATTTCATTTCAACTAACTTAAACTAATATGCAAGGTCAAATAAATAATTTTATATTATTCTTTAATGTACTTTTTTAAATAAAAATCTTTTTTACTTCAAACTTGTATAAAATTAGTATTATTTTATACTTAATTTATTAATTTAATTGGAGAGAATATAAAAGTAAGATTCGAACTTTTAATCAAATTAATAGTTTTATATTACTCTTACCTGACAATTTAGATTTTTACATTACTCCCACGTAATGACTAAATTATCAAAAATTCAAATCTCATAATATCATTCTCTAGAATTAAATAAAAAATTTAAGTATAAGATAATAACAATTTTATATAAGTTTAAAGCCAAAATAATTTTTATTTAAGAAATATATTAATTTATGCCCCCACTTACCGTTTAAATAGTTTAAATTATTGTATTACGTATGATTCTTTAAACTTTCTCTGACTCCTAGTGAAGTTATAATAATGGGTGAAATGAAATGGTGAAAGAACAAAACAACAAATAAAAGTTCAAATACCAAACTTAATTAAGTCTCATGTTTGCTGTTAAAAGTTCAGTCACGATCTGAATGTGATTTAATTAAATTTATACAAACCAAAAAAAGAAATAAATCCAATCTTGCTGAACTCAGTGTTTTTTATTATTATTAACGTGAGTGTCCGGGTCAGCTTGCGCGCACCTGGACTAATACCACGCGCCCTGAAGTTAACCATCATGTAAGCCTCCAGTGGTCATTATATTAGCAACCACAAGGCTCGAACCTGAGACCAAAGGGAGAGCAAATCCCTTGATTCCAAACTCTTATAACTAGGTCACCTACTAGATGGTTTCAACTCGGCTTTCTTGCTAGACCTTAACCTTACCTATCTAAGTAAACCTTTTGGTTCCACTCATCTGTGTAGCGTGCCAAAAGCCAATCAAGCATATGTGTGTTTGGTCTATTGATAATTGCTTGAGCATCAAATTAATACATAAACTATACACACATTGGAGGCAACCTGATATCATAAATTAATTTGCAAACAGACTTGTTCTCGAATTGTTTTTCTCCAATAAAACGAATATTAAAACGTTAAAATCTCCACCCCGAAGTACTTCCCAGATCACAAGGTGAAAGAAAAACAGTAAACGTATAATTAAGAAATACAACGATAATGTTACTGAATAATTTACATGCATGAAATGTAGAGAATATTGTGTATATATGTGTATGCTACCGACCATATTGTAATCTAGTATAATTCACATGCGCAGAGGAGCAACCTAGGGACAGAATATTATGATTGGTGGATATTGCAGCAGTGCATTTAGGGTTGTCAGCTTCTTCGCAGAGTTTGCATAGGAAGACGATGATTCACGAGACGCCTGCTTCCCATATTATTAACTGTGAGAGAAACTGGTGGGTTCGTACAGATTAAGGTCCCAGAAAATGAAGGAGAAAGAGGGAGCTTTATTTTAGGGCACAACAACTCCACCTCCAACTTAACTCCAAGCCCTAGCTAGCTATAGCTATAAAAGCATTAATAAATGAAAAAGGTCAGATGGTCAAGTGAGGGTCCAGGGTCCAGGTCTGGTCAGAAAGTCAAATTTTTTGACCGTATTTAAATCCAACGGTGATGGTGGACCCTCCAATGTTGTTATGTGATTGCGATCATACCCTGTCAAGTCTCAATGGCCCCATCTTGATTTCTTGTTTTTTTTCCCTTCATTTTCTTTTTGTCCTCATCGATTATTTGGATTACATAGCACAATGGCTTACTCGTGATGCTGTCTCATTATTATCTCTTCACTCACTCATGAATAAACAGTGATCACATTGACATGCACTTCAACTTGATAATCAAGAACATCCAGCCGGTAAAATTAATGTGATGTCAAGTAAGTAACCAAAACAAGGCTGATCAGCATCAAATGGCGATTAGTTCTAATGTAATGTTTATAACTGATGATTAGTGTCTTGGTGTTTGCAATCTGGTAAGGGTCTGACCAAATGGGATCTGGTCCAAATTGGTGGGATATATCCTTATATATACATGTAGCGGTTCAGATTGTGATAGCTCATTGCATTGAACTGGTGCAGTGTTGAAGCTACCAAACTTCCACATATTTAGTGTCAATTATGGCATTACCAAACTCGCACCGATCGATTTGAGAGACATTCTCAGAGCTCCCCATGTGGACACCTCCCACGCCCCATACAAATTTGTACGATCTCTTATTCAAATTCAATAGCAAATTTTCAAAATAATTAAATTGATAATCTTTTTATAAAGAAAGATAATAATACTTTAGTCAGGCATCGTTTGCAGGCATCAAAATGTCACTGTAGTCAGGCATCGTTTGCAGGCATCAAAATGGCACTGCAAAGACATGCTAATGAATGCAAAAGATAATGCTTATTCAGTTGAACATGTTTATATTTCTCATGCTCCTGCAGATATTTTACGTAGTTCTTTCTTTTTTTCCATTTAAATAATTTTTTTTTATTCTATTCTCTTAGATAATATATATATATATATATATATATATATATGAACAAATATCATCACAAAACCTAATGCTTAGAGATAAAAGTAGCAAAACACTACCCTTGTACCCGAAAGCGCGACGCCGCGGCGACCCTTCACGGGCGGTGTCCTGGAATGGTTTTTGGTTTGGTTAGAGAGTCGTCATCTAGTATTATGACTACTAAGAATCCTAATTGATTTTTTTGAAATTCTAGAAAAGAGACTGGTTGCGTAAAGAGAAAGTATTAACACCCCTAATATTACTATTTTTTTAGGCTTTGTTCGGCAAACTCCCATTTTTTTTTTAATAAAACAACCCAAAAAACACCTAAAGGGTGTTTACCAAACACACCCTTAAACCAAAAGACCCTTAACAAAAAAAATTACAAACCAAACAGGGTATAAACTCTTTGACCTAGATTGTTTTTACCCGACCTGACAGGGTTGACCTAAAATCATCGGTTCGACCATAAACAAAACCAAAAATCCTAGTTTAACCCAAAAACAACTCATAAACAAAACCAAAGCAAAAAAAAAAAGAAAAAGATTAAACACCCAAAAAAATACAAAAACTTAAAGAATCTTGAACAAAATGGATCAAACAAAAAAAAATGAAGAACACTAAGAACATCTAAAATAAACTCAGCAACATGAACTCAAATCCAAACCGGATTTGTTCGAAACAAAAGCACATACATATTGGAAATCATGCAAGGAACAATAATCTAGCATCCAAACACTTCAATTTTCACTTCAAATTCACAATTTTAATCCTAGAATCGAAACTCATTATGACAAAAATCATGAATTTTAAGTGAAAATTGAAGTGATTGGATGCTAGATTTATGACACCCTTGGAAAGGGTCGTCGCGACATTGTGCTCTCACAGATGAGGGTACGACATAATGACGACTCCACTAGGGATCCTTGGACTAGGCTTTGTTTTATTTGTTTATATTGTGTGAAGATTGATGTTTGTTTATTTTTGAATTATGAATGGTTTAAGAGCCTTATCATGCATCAATAATTTTTTTGTGAGGGCACATGCTGTGAAACTTTAGGTTAGGTGAGGGACTAACTAGACTTTTAGTCAAGGTTTAAGTTTGTGTAAACCTCAACTCTTCACTGAGTGCTTAGACTGACAATGATTGGTACACGTGTCATCTCATTGGCTATGAAGCCCCCATATTGCCTTTACAAGAGTGATTACTAGGACCGCGAGAGACCCTTTTAGAGATCAAATAGTGAACTTACTCCCTATCTCACACAAAAAAAATCAGAACCTTCCTTTAGGGTGTATTCTCCCTACACATGTTTTGTATCAAGGTAAGCCCTACATATAGCATCTTGAGTTCAGGATTTACAGGTGACATAATGGTCGTCACTTAGAAAATTTTCATTGTAGAGTTTGGGAAAGAATAAAAATTTTAGTTCATCATGCAAGAGTTATGCTTGTGTGTCACCCCTTGAAGGGTAAGCTTATCATATGAATACACGCTCATACATTTAACATGCATGTTCACAGGTTGAAGTATAGGTCCCTCGAATCTAGTTTTATCTTGAAGAATTAAAAGTTGCCAAATTTTGGTAGTGTTAAAGAGGATTTGTTTAACTTCCAATCCAGAAGCATCATTGTGGTTTTCTTCAATACAACAACAAAAACCTTTGATTTTACCATGGACTCAAATCGTAACCAATGTCCGGGATCATTTATGAAATTTTAAGGCATTCATCAATGGAGACTGTGGGGAAATTTAGGCTTCTTTCCAAGGAGTACAACAAGTTCACTTATGAGTCCACTTTCACATAGCTACACAGTTAAAGAACCAATATTGTCTCTGGTTTTTTTTATTTAAAGCATGATCAGGAATGAATATCATGTTTTCTTTGTTTTGATTGACACTCTAAAGCCCCAACCTAAAATATGCTTTGATTTCCTACCTAACCATGTGGAGATTTTGGTATCAACAAATTAAAGAGTGTTACTCTGTCACACATACAATGGATCATGCTATTGTATGTGTATATCTGCTATCAAACAATGGAAAAGGATCTTGACTCCAAAGACATGTTATGATACTATGAAACTCGACATGATGGTTGAAAGATCAAACCCTATACATTACAAGATCGTGAGATTCTCGAAGCCCAAGTTTTGTCTGCATGCTAAAGAATTATATATGTTTCACTGCATTAAAGCTGAGTTGTTTGACTCAAAGAATTGGAGATGAAAGTTGTTGGATGAAGTGAAGTTACTACGAGAGGAGTCTCTTCATCGTATAACAAAAGTATCCATGAATAGTTCACTTCATTGGCTTACTTGAATGAGAAACTTATTTGCATTTGATGTGAAAAAAAAGAGTTATTGCTTGTTTCCACTTCCTCCACCAGTCTTCGAGAGCAATAATAGCAAAGATATTGAGCTTGTTGAATACAAAAAAAATGTTATCATGACCTGTATTGATAAGAAAAATAATTTCATGGAAGTATGGATCATGGAGGATTACAACGGAAAATAATGAAACAAAAGGCATTCAATAAACATAGGGGTTTAACAAGAAAAAAAACTCATGTAAGTCCTTTGGCCTTCTATAATATTGATATTGTTCTAATGAGAGAATATTTTTCTGACATGACATTCTTCAACCTCAAGATCGAAAGTATTGATGTGCTATGATTAGAGAAGGGTTTTACTCTATGGATGCTTCCTATTTTGATGCATCTTTATTAGTAAGGAAAAAGCATGGTCGAACATAACATTGGAATTACTCAGCCTTCAAGAACAATTACCCCAAGACACCATCCTTTAGATGGTACACCATACCATCCTCAGTACAACGAGTGATTGAAAATGCTGGCAAAACACAAATATTGCTAGAGAAACTAGTCTAAGAAGGATGTTGAATTGTCAATCATTTTGTTATATGACTTTGTTATTCTATTTCTGAGTATGTTTTTCATTTATTAAGATCACATCTCATCTTTTTAATGAAATATATCTTTTCTTTGTCTCATAATTGTCTTAAAATAAAGAGATGCTTTTTTGAAAAGGTATTTTGACAAAATATTTTGATCAAACTCCAACATGCGAAGTTAAGGCTAACCAATCCTGAAAAATTAAAAGAGTTTTGATACCAGAAATGATTTGATAGGAGTGCGACAAAACGACTTATCGAAGAATAACTGGCTTTGTGGCGTCATCCTTATACTTCTTGTTTGTGAATCAATATTCGTTTTCATTAGAGAACCATGGAAGGGAGATTATCTCACTAACACACATGGAGAAAGTGCGGAAAACAAGAAATTTTATTAATCTGAATTGTCTAACTTACATGTCTGGTTATGCATTTATTTATACTAACTCTAGACTTAAATAAACCCTAATGGACTCTCCTTATGTGGACTTATATGAGACCCTCTTACAATTGACCCAAATAAGTAATAATAACCTAAAGACTAAGAAGAAAATAATAAAAATAATAAAAATCCAAAAATTATTATCCTAAATATGCTAGAATTAGATTTGTCACCATTAAAAAGTCCCAAATAGACTAGGGAATTTGATTTGAAGGTAGAATTAATTCTGAAGTCTTCTTTCCTTGTTGTAGCTAGGATGGATAAGGAATCCTTGTAAGAAAAGGATTCTGAAATATTTATGAATCTTTGCCACACTTGAAAACTATATTGTAGCCCATTAAAGATCTTTGTAGACTAGGAGATTTCACATCCTTTTAGAAAAAGAATCCTAACCAAATAGAAAGTTCACAAGTCAAAAGGAAGTAAATAACAAAATTCATATAGCCTCTGTTGACCAGTATTTAGGTTCCTTTTCAAACTCCGATTGACTTGAAATTGTAATCCAAGGTAGGAAAACATGTCAGGAGACTCCACGTAAACTTTTAGCCCAATCCAACAGTCGGATTGAGAATTATGACTATTGTCGTAAAACTAGATAGTTGCGCATTTTATGTTAGAATCCGAATCTGATTGTTTTTTCATTGCCCGGATCATAGCGTTCCCTTGCTCTCCAAGATGATTCATCCTCGAATCACCAATAGGATTGATGGACAATTCCTTAGCCTCTTGTTTCAGTCGTTGGAGTTCTTCTTGCACGCAATTGCCTGTAACAACATTGTATGAATGTAGTTGCCGATAATAATTTCAAATAAGCATGTCTTCCCATCCACTTGTGTGTATATTTTTTAATGATAACCAATGTTTTCCTCTTTCATTTGTTATCCCTTTGGCGCTGAATTGAAGTTCTCCATTCTTCACGTTCTTTATTTGTTTCTTTATAAACCTTTGCAAGTCGTTCAGCCTCACGCTTTTTATCTAATATCATAAAAGCATTATGAGCATAAATATTTGAAACTCGTAACCTCTGTTTCTCTTCCTTACTCATATTGAATCTCCTCCGATCAACCCACCTTGGCCTTTCGGCCCTACTGCCACTATTTGCTTTCGGTTCAGCCTTAACCTTCCTCACATCTTGGGTGCTTATGCTAGCCTCGTTGCCACGTCTCTCCACCCTATCAAGTCTGTCACACATATTCCCCATCACAAAATTCATCCTCTCTATCATCTGCGTCATGGCTTGCATTTGGAACTTAAGTTCTTCCTCGGGAGGGGGTGGTGTGTTGTTTTGATCTAACATGATATTACCTACAAAAATTGGTTAGTGGTAAAAACAATATCCTCACGTCACTCGTGTTTCACTCAAACACTCTTAATATCCTCACACGCTCACACCTCTCGTCTCACCTTCTTGCGGTTCTTGCAGAACTCAAACCAACACCAACTAGAACCAACTTGACAGCACAATTCAAATATGTATATATGACTCAAGAAGCAATAAAAACTAGAAAATAAGCAAAACAAAACTGCGAAGATAGTCTCGCGAGTAGCAAACGAATCTATCCGAAATATAAACAAAATTGAAGACTCGAATAAAAACATAAATGAAATATGTGAAATGATGAAACAATACCCAAATATGTTTGGATATGTTGAAAATATACTATAATAAATGAAAAAAACATAAATAAAGTGAATTTCAAAAGTTAACGCAAAATAGACCCGTTTACGATGAGTTATGTCCGAATCTGAAACCTTAAGTAAATGATGTCCAATTGAGCTAAAATTTCAGATATAGTGTGATGTCAATCCAAATAGACAGAATATAAACTTTGAGCAATTTATAATAAGGTTTGATATGTTGGCACAAAAACGTTATGAATCAGACCTGATTAGACCCGAAATTGAAAACCAAAGCAAGTGATATTCAATTGACTCTAAAAGTAATATTTGGTGTGATTAAGACCCCAATAATTATAGTATTGAATTTGAGCTAATTCCGAGTTGATTTGATCCAATTTTCCCTTGTTTAGTTTTCTTGCAGCAGAAACCAATAAACGTCTTTCTGAATGACTTTTTTTTTTCTTTTTTCTTTTTTCTTTTTTTATGCTACTGATATATTTTGGACAGTAATAGAATGAAATAACAAAAAAAATTATTTTTTTGTAATATGCCGCAAATTCAAGGAGAAGAAGAAATTAGACACTAAGGAATTTTTGTGGAAACAACAAGAAACAAAAATTTCAGAAGGATATAACCTGATTAATGGAGTCAAGCTCTGATAGCAAATGATGCGAATCTCGTGGTCACGTGGTCATGCAACCCACACGCAAAGACACCAATTTTCAGAAAGTCAAATAAATCAGGTTTGATAGAAGTGCGACACAAAGATAACTTGTACCTAGGCACTAACACTATTGGAAACGGAAACACCCACCCAACGAATATTGATTCATGAACAAGAAGTATAAGGATGATGCCATGAAGCCAGTTGTTCTTCGATAAGTCATTTTCAGTTTTTTAAAGAACCATGGAAGAGAGATTATCTCACCAACACACACATACACACAAAGTGCGGCAAACAAGAAGTTTTATTAATCTGAATTGTCTAACTTACATGCTTAGTTATGCCTTTATTTATACTAACTCTAGACTTAAATAAACCCTAACAAACCCCCCCTTAGGTGGACTTATATGAGGCCCACTTACAATTGACCCAAAGAAGTAATAATAACCCAAAGACTAAGAAAAAATAATAAAAATCCAAAAATTATTATCCTAAATATGCTAAAATCAGATTTGTCATCATTAAGAAGTCCTATATTTTCTGATTGCAGGATTTGAACTTGGTGCTTCTTGATTGTAGAGTTGACCTGATACTTCCCAATTATAGGGTTGAAAAACTGGTACTTCCTGATTATAGGGTCGACTTATCCTTTCTGATGGTAGGGTTAACCTGATACTTCTCAATCGCAGGGTTTGAACTTGGTGCTTCCTAATTGCAGGGTTGACCTAATACTTCTCGATCGCGGGGTTAGAAAACTTGGTGCTTCCTAATTGCAGGGTTGACCTAAAGACTCTTCTTGATGACAGGGTTTATCTTTTCTTTTTCTTGAGAATTTTTTAATAGTAGGGTTTTACTCTCTTTTCTTTCCTAATTGCAGGGTTTAAATGAATTTCCTTGCTATTATAGCTTAATGATTCTTTCTTTGTCAACTCAAAATAATTATCAAAAGGTTTTCTGGTGTCAGCCTTATATTGGATTGTCAATCAGTCACGAAGTTGCCTCCAATTGAACCATATTTTTCTTTTCTAATCTAGCATTATCCACCAATTTGACTAGGCTTTGTATTATTTTTATAAAGGATTTTACGAGACCCATCAATGGACCACTTGCATTTACACAATCACCTTTTCCTCAATAGTTAACCATGGATTTTCAAAGATCATGCCCATCCCTATCTCATTGTTGAAATGAAACCAAACGGATGTCAATTTTGAAAGTATGTTCTGAAAATTAACTTGGTCAAAGACCTAACACACGTCATTCCATGCATGCAATTCTTCGACTATTTTGCATTTAAAAAACAGAAATTGACTCGATGTAAGATTAAACCATTTGTTTGGCTATTTTATGGTTCTTTGTGTTAATTTTAATCCCTTATTTTAGGTATATGATTTGACGGTACATGATGAGGTGACATTCTGTGGATTTCAACAGTAAGAGGTTCGAGTCAAGACTCGAGGTTCTATCAAGAAAGATTGTCTATTTTAAGCAACCATTTTATCAGCATGCGTAATAACTAGTAACTTAGTTAGTGAAGCCATGACCTTTATAGAAAAGCTCTTCATGTTTTGAGAGCGTTATTTATCAGTTCAAAATGCTTGCTTAATTAAAAAGGGCTTTTAAAACACGTAACACAAGTTATGACTTATGGCTATGAGAGAAAGAAAAATTCATACGCTTAAAAGGTATTTGAGGGTTTCAATGACATAGGATCATCATCAACTATTCACTTCACTCTATTTCTTTTCATGTCTTTATAAAATACATGACATATAATGATACGATCCGGGTAATGAAAAAATAATCAGATTCGGATTTTGACATAAAATGAGCAACTGTCCAGGTTTACGATAACAGTCATAATTCTCAATCTGACTGTTGGATCGGGCTGAAATTATACGTGGAGTCTCTTGACATGTTTTCCTACCTTGGGTTACAATTTCAAGTCAATCAGAGTTTGGGAAGGCACCACAATACTGGTCAACAGAGGTTATATGAATTTTGTTATTTACTTCCTTTTGACTTGTGGACTTTCTATTTGGTTAGGATTCTTTTTCTAAAAGGATGTGGAATCTCCTAGTTCTACAAAGATCTTTAATGGGCTACCCATTGTACTCAAGACTAGAGAGAAAATGCAGATTTAAGATCAAATTAAATAATTTTTGGACGAATCTGCATAAAACTTATGTCTGAGGACATAATTAGATTTTTGATAGGCTAATTTGATTTAATTATGAGCCAAATTAAAAGTTTAATTGTGTTTAAGAACTAATTTAGGTCAAATTAAATGATTTAATTAGGTGCCATAACTTAATTATACTTTTAATGGGTCAAATTAATTTTATTAGGAACTTAATTGGTGAAAATTAAGTCTCGGAGCTCAATATGAGCTTAGTTGAGGAGATTGAAATTTTAGAGGACCAAACTTAATTTTAACAAAGTTAATTGATTGAAATTAGGGGTAAAATTGCAAGAAAATTAGAAGTTTAGGGTCAATTAAGGGTTAAATTGAAGAAATTCACAATCAAGGACCTTTTAAAAAAAGGCGCTAAACTTCGGGGACTTATTTTGATTGAAGACAAGGGTGAAATTGAAGAAATTAAAAGTTTAATGGCCAATCGAGGGTCAATTTGCATAAATCCAAGACAAAGGATCACAATGAAAAAAACACTGAAATTTAAGGTAATATTGAAGTTCAAGGAGGGCAAAATTGCATAAAATCAAAAGTTTGGGGTTAATTAGCGATGCAATTAAAAGAAATCAAAAACTTATGGACTAAATTGAATTTTGGTTGAATCCCTAAATTAAAACTCTAAAAGCCAAAACAACGTCGCTTTATTTAAATGAAACGACGTGTTTTGACTAAACAATACAAAAAAAAACCAGATGACAAGTCGTCTGGTTACAGTTTATCATCTTCCACTTTTCACTTGAAAAAACTACTTTGGTGGCTTTTTTTTAGAGCATTTAATGCTTCATCTCTTAACCAAACTAGATAAACCCTACACTACTATTATGGTCTGATATTATACTACACCCCAGTGCAATCCTTGTTGACTAGTTGCCCTTATAGCCGTCGTGACGCCACCTCAAAGAGGCCAACTCGACCAGCTTTAACAGCCCAATTTTAAAAGACCATAATGACACCTTTGAGCTCACAATTGTGATCTTTCCCACCTAAATCAAGGGCCAAGATTGGTCCCCAATGAAGAAAAATGCCCCTCTTCCACCCCCTTATAAATAGGGGTGGATTCCGGGCATTGAGCAAGAGGAAATTAGAGGTCAAAGTTTGAGAAAAATCAGATTTTCCCCCAATTCCTATTTTCTTCTCTTTGTCAGTTTTCTTCCATTTCCTTCTCTGTGTCCACCACTAGCCACACGCTAGACTTCCCAGCACCACTAGGAATGCCACTAGCAACTCTTCTCCTCTAGCCAGACAAGTCTTCTTCTTCTTCTTCTTCCAATACCCCCGGTAGCTATTACATGCAGAATTCATTCTATATGCAATGACAAAATATAATTTTTCAAGCATAATTCATTCTACATAGGCCAACCTGGATCCATTTAAGCTCAACCTAGATGTTTGTGCCGAGTCCAGCCCAACATAAAATAAAACGAGGATAGAGGATTGTGAGGTCGTCAATCGGCTCAACCTGACTTGATCGGGTTAAAAACAATATTAAAAAAATAATATTAAAATATTAAAAAAATATTTCAAAAATTCAAATTTTTCAAAGGGCATTTTTTAAAATTTTATAAGTCCCTCGCATGTTTTTCCAATAATTTTGCATAATATCACATTGTAGACTTACATTGTAAGATGCGAACATAATATTAAAAGTATCCAATTTTCTCTGAAATTTCAAAAAACAAATCTGAAAATTTAAAAATAAACTTTCATTTCAAAAACAAAAAAATATGTTTGGTTTTCATGCACAAGACCAAGTCCTAAAAGTTTTTCATGCATATTTTCTATAATAAAAAGGATAAAATAACCTTTTTATCATGTTTCAAGAAATGCAGAAATGGATATCATAATTGGTTTATAATTATCCATTAGGATTTGACCTATTTACAAAAAAATCCCATTATAATTAGTTTGTCGTTCGGAATGCTAGGTCTTAGCTATATCCAAGAAATAAATAAATTTAGGCCTTAAGATGGTTAAAATTTAACCCAACAAGGTAGAGACTTTCTCACGAATGGGGATTTGCCTTATACCTTAAACAATACCAATGGACATGAACACGACTTACAATGACAATCAAACAATAATGCAGCTTACCTTATATAGGTTACACTGGAGGTGATACGTCTTCCCCTTGCACAACTAGTTCTTTACCTGGACTCTTACAAATCATTAGGTTTTTTAATGACCAAAACACTTGGTGACGACTTCTGAACTTCATAATTATAATTTTATGATTAAACTCAAACCTCTTTTTTACCATTTTCAGGAGGCAGCTTCGCCATTCAACACCGTGCACATCACAATAGGATGACGACTCCACTGGGGAACACCTTGTCTGGTTGGACTAAGCTTTGCTTGTTTGATTGTTTTCATGTTTATTTTGGTTTGTTTAATTTTAGCACATTTAACATGTATTTTTACATACTGCTCATGTATAAGTACATTGGGTATGGATTAATGCCTCATGCATTTGAATTTTTGAGAATGAACTCAATTCTAGGTTAAGTGGGGAGTAGAAGTTTGCCTCATAACTTTTAATCGGGGTTCATACTCGTGAAACATCCACCTATGAGCTGAACGTTTACTTGGTAATGATGATCATACTATTCCCTAATCATTCCTTGTAAACCCGATACTACCTTCATGAAAGATAGTCATTGAGTAGAACATAAACCTTTTTTGAGACCATGTTAAAAGCTTACCCCTCATGTAATGGCCTAGAACCTTCCCTTAGGGTATAGACTCCCTAATAATTCTTTTTGCATCAAGGCAGACCTGATTAATAATCATGAACTCCATAGGATTTTCTGAGTTACGACCATGATTTTTTCTGAATATGAGTAAGAATCCAAGATGATGTAATTAGCCAGGGGGAATTGCGCATAAAAACTAGGGAGATTACTTTGCATAAAAACTATTTTGTCTTTTTTTTTTAATAAAAGAGGCCCACTTTTTTTGTTTTTCACTCTCCAATGTACATGGATTTAATTAAGATAAGGACTTAGGAAAACTCTTTTCAGATTAATTAAATTATAAATTTTTGTACATATTTAATAAAAAAAGAGTCATGGATTGGCTCTTTAAACAGGTTAATCCATACCCAATATGCATGTATCTTGATCTGAAAACCAAGATGCCTAAATGCATGGCAAATGCCTCCTTTTATAGGCCAAAATTCAGAACTATTGATTTGATGACTAATTGTTTAGTGGGTGGCCACCTCTTGACTTGGTAACAATCCTTATCTTCTTGTCTGCCGAAAACATCATTGCTAACATTAAAATTTGAGCAGATAGTCTTCATGAAAGTTCTAGGAAATTATCTCAGCTTTCCAACAAAAAATGAATCGGTGCATTTGGACTTCTAGAACTCGAGATATGGGCTGAACACTAAACATTGTCTGGGCTACATGACAGATTCTTACTTCTCTGTTGTTGCTACAATTTGAACTTGAAAACGGTCCTTTTGAATCTTGGACTCTTCATGAAAGTTTTAGGCCTATATCTTAGCTTTCCATACATATAAACCAGACCTAATTCCAAGTTCTACAGCTCCAGTTATGATCCAATAACCGAATGGTGTCCCAGTTTGGACTGAACCAGCATCTCTTTTCTAAGCTTAGCCCTCTCTTTGTCTTCTCAATTTCAGTGGTTACACTCATCAATCAATCCTTTAATTTATGTGATAGGCCTACATTTAAAATGAACATTTACCATAAATTAAAGGTATCTTATATTATCAGACTTGTTATTATAAAACATGCTCTAGTTAAGAAGTTATTGATACTTCAAGTGCAAAATGATTATATGAAACCTTGATAAAAATGCACTTTTAAGTATTAATCACAACACCCGACTCAGACTAAGAAACATGGAAGATGTAGTGCGCGCCCACCGTGATGCTTATTTCCAAGAAAAATTAGAGTCTCTGAAGGCTAGTATGACTCTCTTTGCAAGCTTACTCGAGCAAGCACTCATAAATACCTTTAGTGAAGGTCCTTCCAATAAACATGTCACCCAAACAATAACTCCACTTAAAGAAAGGGTGGGAGAACAAGGTCAGAATCCCCAACATAATCCAACTTTTGTGTAGTCAACAACACCGGTACTAGCCCTTATAGTTGTAGATGCATTTGCCAACAAATCTCATAGAACAAGATCATCTGTGATATTGATCAAGATAAAATGGTGGCACTAAAAGCCCGAATCAGGGCCATTGAAGGAGTAGACTTGTATAACCCAGTATAGGCCGTAGAAATGTGTCTAGTCCCAAATATAGGCATACTAAAAATGTTTCATGTTTCCAAGTTTATCAAATATACTAGAACTCAATGTCCTATCACCTATCTCAAATCCTATTGCAATAAAATGACAGAAGTAGTACACGATAAAAAAACTATTAATACACTTTTTTCAAGATACATTATGGATAGATTCGAACTTGAGCGGGGCAACATTCAGGTAGTACATGAGACTTGACAATACAAAGATCCAAAGATTAAAAGATCTAGTAGATGCTTTCATAAGCAATACAAGTATAACATGGATATTACTCCTAACAAGACCAGCTTGTCCAATCTAGAAAAAAGAGATAAAGAAAGCATGAGAGAGTATGCTTAGAGATGGAGAGATCTGGTTGTGCAAGTACATCCCCAACTTTTGAACAAAGAAATGGTCACCTTATTCATAAATACGCTTAAGGCACTATACTACAAGCATGTGATGGGTAGCTTAACACATCAATTCACTGATATTGTAGTTATAGTTAAGCGTATAAAGCAAGAAATAAGAAGTGGTAGAATTTTTATGCCCATTGAGAAAAATGCCTTCAGAGGAAAGAAGGAGGTCGATCTTATCGAGAGTGGTTGCAAAAGTAAAAAGGGCCAATTCCAGAATTATAACACTCCATCCTCTTCATCCCAAATTGCCAACATTAACTTTAACTCTCAATTTCCCAAGGAAGAACTGAATCCCAAATTACCTCAAAATAACCAGATCAAAAACCAAACTGAAAATTTCCCAATGAAGAACTACCAAAAGAGTCTAAGAACAGTTACCCCCGTTACCACTATCCTTAACCGAGATGTACCAAAAGCTACTGAGCATCGGGCAAGTAGCTCCAGTACCACTCGCGCCTTTGCGGCCACCTTACCCCAGCTTGTATAAACCACACATTACCTGCGAGTATCTGACCATCATTGCAAGACATAACATTCATACTTACAATGCCTTCAAGAAGAAACTCCTACAATTAATCAAGGCTAGTTGGATAATGTATGAAGAAACTCCAAATGTGAGTACAGTCCCCTTGCATAATCATGTTTCAGGTAGTGGTTCGGTAAATGTACTAGAGGCGAAATGACCAAGGAATTCAAAAGTGTTGATGGATAGAATTTATGAGATGCTAATAAAAGCAGGGTATAAAGAAGGTACCATGAACTTCTACAAGTATCACGGTGAAGAAGGCTATATGATTAACCAATGTTGAATGCTTCTGCGACAAGGTGATACAAATGATGATTTAAGGGATTCTTTGAATTGAAAAAGGGATGAATAAAGAGGTGTTCATGATGTATGTATCTAGTAAAAACAAAGAAATTTATTTGGTGCAATTCACTACAAGTGAATTGCCCAAATTAATCATGTCCAAACCCATAGTGATACAATGCCTTACCCCATAATTACACGTACTCCTTCTAGAGCATGCAACCAACACCCATCTTTCAAGCAGAAGTCGGAGGCTTAACTCGTAATGAAAGATGTTTCACCCTGGAAGAGCTAGAGAAATAAAGGAAGGCCAAATGTAAGGAAGTGGTTGATTTGACGAAAGAAAGAAATAAACTCATCACTAAAGGAAAAACCAACGAATTCTTAAAGCTGATAAAACATAGGGAATACAGTATAGCAAACTTGTTATAGTAAATCGGTAAAATTAGACATCATCAGACCTTAGCAAACAATAAAAACTAATGCAGCTTATCTTAAGGAAGGCACACTAACAGTGCTAATACCTTCCCTTTACGCAACCAGTCCATTACCTAGAATCTCTAAAAAACTAGTTAGGATTTCTAGTAGCCGTAATACTATGTAACGACCCCCAACTAAATTAAAGACCACTCTAGAATATTTTCTGAAAACTTAAGTCAAAAACTAGAGAATAAAACTCATATTCCCATTAGGTATTTCTCACTGCTTTTGTGCTCGCGTTTCAAGGTTTTAAAAATGATATGATATTAAAAAAACAAAAAGGAAAAACGGTATATAATTAAACTGACATTGGTGATCTAAAGTCCTTGCTCTACTTATTCTTAAAAATGAAAATATTAATGAAACCAGAGAAAAGTATAAGTTAGAGAATTCGATATCTTAGGATTCAATATAGCTAAAGAGGACACGTTCGCAGATTGTAATATCTTTCTATACATTTGGGAATCAGTTTTGATATGTGATATCAAAACTGAAAGACATACTGATAATGTCAAACAACCTAATAGTTTAAGCTGTCAAATGAAGTTTCAAGATATAATTTATATTATTCTCTAATACACTCTCTCAAGTGAAAGCCCTTTGAGCTTGAAATTTGCACAGGCTCACATTACCTTGTACTTAATTTTTATCAAATAAATAGAAATGGTGAGATTCAAACTCGAGACCACTTGATCATCAAGGCTTTGATACCATGTCAAAGAACCAATTCAACCCAAAAGCTTAAGCTTTTAGGTGAGGTTCCAGGATATGATTTATATTATTCTCTAACAGATAATGTATATTGAAAAACTTATATAAAAAATTTGTTGAGATGTGTATAAACTGACCCGGACACCTACATTAATGAAAAAATAATAATAAAAAAAACTATTAAAAGCATAATAACAAAAACAAAAAGATTAAGACGGGGGCCTCGCTACGTTCATGGTGTGGTTTATGACCAAATGAACGTCGTAACAATAGATAAAAGATACATATAGGAACACTATATATTCTTGGTAGAAATTTTCTAGTTAGAAACTTTAGGGATTGGCTAGAGTAAATCATATTTAGACTCGTTGTTTCTCGATCTATGCTTTAAATTAAAATCTAACCATTTATAATTTATCTTTATATTTTAAATCATTTTTATAAAGAATAATTATAAAAAAACCTTCTGTTTTTACTTTAGAAATTAAACTTTATATCTTTAGCTTACATATTAAATAATAGTTTACATTATCAACATCACATGAAAAAAAAATCTTAATATTTATAAATTTATTATTATATTTAATTTAATAATGCCTCAAAATAATAAAAATGCCATCCATTTGACAATTGCTTGCAATTTTAAAAAAAAGTAGTCGCTACTTACATTTAATTTCATTACAATAATGCCATCAAAACATGATTTTAACAAGAATGCCTCCTCTTCCATTACCATTTTACAACAACAATTGACTGAAAATTTCTAGCAATCTTATCATCCAAATCTCCAATAGAACAACAACAAACTATCAAAGAAACTCCCTTTTAACACATCTAAAATTGAAGCAAAAACACATACTAAATTCAAGAAAACCCTCATCCAAAATTCTATCTAACACACTTTAAAAAAATTTATAAACAACATGAGATTTTCACGAAACACACATTCAACAAGAACCATTCACATTATTGACATGTCATCATTATCTACATCAAATGCTAATAGCTCATAAACTTCCAACAGAATTTTACCCCATCTTCAAGTTTATTATCAAAAATAATTTTACCCCATCTTCAAGAATAGAAAATGTATAAAATGTTGAAAAAGAGCAGCTATTAGGATATAAAAACAATAATAATAAGAATAATCTATTCTATATATTGATGAATAGTCATACAACAATACCTTTATTGACTGGTGCAAACCTATAAATGCAATAGAATAAATTATGATAGAAAGAGGAGGTGCAAATGATGCATCACAAATATTAGATAAATTAAAAAAAAAGATGAATTACGTAGAGTTTAGATCAAGAATCACAATATAAATACTACTTTTGCAAGTGTTAAGTTGTTATTAATAACTATTTTAGTATGTATAATGTTAATGTTCCTACTAACGATCCCATTTGAGATGATATAAAAATTTATTTATGAGGTTTTATGTAATAATATAAAATTTTGAATTAATGTAATTTTTTTAATATTATATTAGAATTTTTATGATCAAATGATTATAAGTTTAAATCTTATCATGCATTTTTATTCTTTGAATATAAAAAAATTAAGTACAATATATTGATAAGTACATGCAAATTTAAAGTAAAAAAAAAAAAGTCATTTTGGAAGATGTCTTGGACATGTAGAAACCATCCTAGACACTTCACTTGATACCCTAAAAGACTAATAAAAATACCCCGTATAAGACACTCAAAAACAACTTAATTTATTAGAAAAATAAAAATTTAACATGGTGTTATAATTTATATCTTTATATTTATTATTTTATTAAATCAGATTAAGTTTGAGTTTCTCTTATAAAGATATTTATATAAATTTTAAATAGTATTTACCAAATTAATACTTATATTAAAAAAAAAGAGAATAAATTAGGAACAATACGATTTAATGCGTAGAAAAGTCTCTGATTGCCGTGCCAATATGACAGGTATGCGGTCATGACTCCATTACATACTTTAGGATGGAAGATGAATTGCTGTCATCTCTGTGGTGTAGTCGATATTTGTTGAAGCGAAAAATTATATTTATTATTTAATATATCTAAAAGAGTTTATTCACTTTTTTTTAATTATTTATATCTACAGTTTCTTTTCAACTTTTTTTTAATATTTTTTTATTTTAAATTTATTTTCATAAATTATTTCATTTTATTTTTTTTATGAAGTTATTGTAGTTTTAAACGAACATCTTGATATTTAGTTTGTGTTTCATTTAATAAAAATCTATTTTTATTATCATATAATTTAATAATATTTTTTTTAAAACAAAGTTATTAAATCTAGAATCATGGATTTGATGAGTTAAGTTACTAAGCCTGAATTGATTCAATATATTACAGTCTCAATATTAAACTAAAAAGGTCATCTTGATTTTTTTTTCTTAAAAGTCAAATGATACTTTTAACCGGTCATTTGGATTATTTTTGAACTAGTCAACTCAACTAAATTATATTAAAGATAATTTTTGCATTGTTTAATTTTAAATCCGGATTTAGATAAAAAGTTGAGCTGGAAGATGTAAAGATTAACCCGTTGAGTTGAATTTAATAATAATATATAATAATTTTATATGACATGAATATTTTTTTATTCCACTGCAGCCTAATGCGTAACTATAAACTAATTATCTCATTGGATAATTGCATTAAATAACTTAGAAAGTTAACTCTAAAAGTAATATAATATTTGAAAATGTAACTTTAAAACACATAATATATATTATATTGATTAATTGGTAACTTTAATATAATATTTGAAATGAGGATAACATATTTGAAGAAAAATATTAGATATCCATTTATTACGTGTAGAAATTAAAAGTTCTTTAATGAAGATATTGTTTATAGGTATATGATAACAAAGAGGTTTACACTGGACAATACAAACTATATAGTTAGAAGATCTAATTTCCTGGATATTTAAATTTTTATTCAAATTTTCCTTTATGATTTTCTTATAATTACATTTTCACATTATTTATTTCTTTTGTATATACAATTGAATAATTTAGATAAACTAAAAAACAAAAACTGTTTGGAATAAAATTATAATCACGTGCTTAGTTGTCAGACAGCTTCGTTTGATAACGTGGCCATGCTATCAAACGAGTAACCACGGCACCAATGTTGTTGCTAATATTAGGAAATGCTGCTGCCCTATTAAATATATATCGAGTGATATGCCATATGTCAAATATTTTTATTTTTTAAAAAAATTATATATATAAGTTTTTTTTTATGTATTTTTATAGCTAAAGTTTTTTTAAGTGCAAATAAAAAAATTTATGTATACATATAATAAAATAACTCGAGATCTATGTTTGCTAATAAATAAATAAAAAATAACAATAACTAAAAATAAAAAAGTAAAACAATTAAGAGATGTATAAATCAATATATTTAATTTTATAAGATGAGATATTTATCCCGTTGTATTTACTAAATTTTTTTAATTAAAATAATTTTTTAATTCAATCAAACGATAATAGAAACAGTCACACACATGCTAAATTATTTAAATAAAATATTATGCAAGATAAAAAAAATTTATAGATAAATCAGAAATATTATCTGAAAATAAACATTTTTTATTTTCAAAAATAAATTTCAAAAGATAAAATTTTTTTAAAAAAATCACTTTAGAAAAATTAAACACACAAAATAATTTTATAAAAATATCTATAAAAAAAGTTAAATAAAAAAATAAAAAAATCACAGATGAACGATATTAATTAAAACATAAATTTAAAAATTATTTAAAAAATAATATAAATAAAAAAATACAAAACATAAAAAATTAATAACTTAGATGTTATAGACCCAAATGGGTTAAATAATTTTTTTTTCTTTTATATATATATATATAGACACACACAAAAACAAAGCCCATATACATGGGTGGGGCCTTCAAGTCCAGGCCCGCATTCTTTTTTTATTATTAATTTTTAT
>Ga0307517_10004508_pt1 | contig 21381 bp, 18 predicted proteins | sample 23_EM_MG_FD_194515 | JGI IMG/M metagenome (GOLD analysis project Ga0307517, IMG submission 194515) | Populus trichocarpa ectomycorrhiza microbial communities from riparian zone in the Pacific Northwest, United States - 23_EM | ecosystem: Host-associated > Plants > Roots > Unclassified | place...
AAAAATTAAAATAAAATACCATTGGTTAGCCCCCCCCCCCCCCCCCCCGGGGAATTCAGTGAACACATAATGTTTTGAATTGTTCTTTTTACAATTTTGGTTCTCACATTTATATTTATTTTGGCCCTAAACATGTTCATGTTCTAGTTTTAAAAAGTGATTTAAAGAATTTATCCTTTTCAATTTTCATAGAAGTGACCTCGTTTCACTTTCATATAGGTGATTTTTATTAATTGTATCCTGCAATACCTCACTTGAATTTCTCAAGCTATAAAAATTATTAAAAGCTTAATTTATCATGTTTTAGCTGCAGGTAGTACTTTTTATTATAAGAATGAATAAGAGTGTTATTGCTAATTGACATATGATTTGATTGTCCCTTTAAACCTAGATCTTGAGATATTCAATCAACTAAGTTGGATTGCCATCATGAAAATTATTTGAATATAGGCTTTAATCTCATCCCTCTTGATGATTTATCGACTTACTTTCTTGTTAAGCATTTTATTAGCGGATCTAAGATATTATCCTTTAATTTTATATAGTCAATAAAGATAATCCTATTTGAGAATTATCTTACGTTATTGTTTCTTTGACAATTGTGTCAAGACTTACCGTTATATATAATATTTTGTGCCTTACCAATTACAAGTTGGCTATTACAATGTATACAATGTCAAAAAATTAATTCAACCCAAAAGCTTAAGTTTAAGCTGTTAGGTCCCAAGATATAATTTATATTATTCTCTAACACATCCCCTCAAGTGAAAACCCTTTGGACTTGGAACTTGCACAGACTCACATTACCTTGTGCTTAATTTTTATCTAAATAGGGATGGTGAGATTCGAACTCGTGATCGCTTGGTTATCAAGGCTCTAATACCATATCAAAGAACCAATTCAACTAAAAAGCTTAAGCTGTTAGGTGAGGTCCCAAATTATTATTTATATTATTCTCTAACATTCAGATTGCTGGCATAAAATTTTGGCCATCTTGGAATATCCTTAAAAAAGTTTTATAAACTACTCTACTTCTTTTCCATCTTTGTCTAAAGCTATAAACTTAGACTCCTTTATGAATTGAATATACATGTATTTTTGGAGGATTTCCAAGAGGCTATAGCTCCTCTAATAGTAAAGATAAATCTATTTATAAAATTTAAATTTTTTGTATTAGATATTCAATTAACATCATTATACCCTTTAAATATAGCTAGATATCTCATATAATACAATCCATATTTTGATTTTTTTTTGAGGAACCATAACTTTTTTTTAGACACCCTCACACTTTCTTGTATTTATAGGATGATGTTTAACCATTAAATAACTCTTACCGTGTCTTGTTCAATTTCTTATAAGGTAGTTTATTCATACTATAATTTGCTAATAAAATATCATTCCCTCCTCCAATTCCTAGGTAATTTCAAACTTATCAACATAACATTATCATTTCTTGCATTCAACACCATTCTCAATCCCTTTTTATCATCTTGATTTTTCATGCTAGGTTGATTTTCAACCTCTCTTATAAAATGTTTAATCATTTTCAAGGCCTCGTCTTTACTTCTTAGTAAATAGACATACATAGTATCTTGTGCAATCATTAAAAAAATAATAAAATATTTTATACTATCTTTAGTTTGCATAAATTTTAAATTATAAATATTAATGTGAATTAATTCTGAAGGCTCTCTACTTTTGTCTCTAGAATAGATCAAAGACTCTAACCAGCTAAACAAATAAATAATCTTTATTAATTTTATTGGCCTTTTACTACAATAGTCATAACATTAACATTGAGTTTAATAACTCATCACATAAATATCCCTTACTCATATACATCTCACTGTTTGTGAGGACAAACTCATTGGATTCATGAATCAAACTAAACCCGTTCTTAGTCGGTAGCAAAAAGAAAATCAAATTCTTTTGAATATCAAAAGTGTTAACCACATTATTCATAGTCTTTTTTTTTTTTTTGAGATGTCATCCTTGGCATCATCTTTTTTGGCCTAGGATTTTGCACATTAAGAGCTATTCAGGAATAATTGTTCTTCATCAACAATTGTTGTGTACTCAAAAAATTTATTCTATCAAAACATACATAATAGATGGTTCCCATATCAATCCATCACTTTTTAGGATTGTTTATCAAATTTACTTCTTACATAACTACAATAAGCTTAATAGCTCTCTGGTCAACATTTTGAATCATGTTCCTTGGTGTATTATTCCTTTTCCTATGACAATTGTCCTTCATGTGGTGTCCTGGCTTGTAGTAAACAGAGCAAGTTTCTCTGTAGTAAAGACATGCCAATCGTGCAAGGACAAGAAATTTAATAAATGTGCTCGCTATTTAATAAACATCCCCGCGATAAGTGGGCGATTCCTAACTTTCAAAACTATTTTTCAAATTTGCACACTACAATTCTTCACGGATGCACAGATATAGCAAACATAGAAATATGAACTTGCCCAGAAGCAGATTTTTAAGCAAGCAGAACATAAAAGGTACACAATATTTGGACTTGACAGAACAGAAGTAAACCAATTAATAGTAGAAGATAAACACAGAATACCCATATACTGTACTTGAAGATGTAAATTGAGTCAAAAATCAATTCTCTAACATGAAAGGGATGTTAAGCCTAAGCAAACCCTACCGTGGAAGCCAGGCCTATGCTAGCTGTCAGGAGACACTGCATACATGTGCGGATACCTCCCACACACTTGCAAGTGTGTCGTATCTACCAACTATTTTTCTTTTAAATAATATTTTATATTTAATAAAAAACTAAATTCCCCTTATTTTACTTTATTATATATATATAAAAAAAAACCAAAAGGAAAAGAGGGGAAAACCCTTGAATGTTAGTTTTAAAAATTACTTTAAAGATAATATAGTTTTTATTGTGTTAAAGAAAGTGAAAAAACTAAAAAGTTTCTAATTTATCCTCGTCTAATTTGATAATAATTAATGGATCTTGAAAAAAACCTCTAAAAAAAAAAAAAACAATTGATTTTTTTTAGGAATGACAAAAAAATAATTAGTGAATAGTGAAACGCATCTATTTTAAGGGTATTGGTTTATTAAAATGTTAATCAAATTGACCTCTTTTAAATTGAATTACCTGCCAATAAAACTTGCAAATTGAATCTTTCAATTGTTGGATTAGAACATAAGTTCTTATAATTAGAGATCACAAGTTTAATTATTGAGTTCTTCTTTTATAACTTTGAATTGCCTTGTTATAATGTTTTTTAAAGATTATATAAATTCATCTACTTATTTTGGTTTTCTGAACATGTAAATCCACTTAGTTCCAACAATTAAAAAAACATCAGGTTAATGTTAATAGCTGCTTCTTTGTCTCTCTCTCTAGACGTATCTGCATCAGCATACTGGAATTGAAGTTAAAATAAATAAATAACACCGTTGGTAGGCCTGTGGAATGAAGAATAATATTTCATTTTCACAAAATCCTGTCTTGCTAAAATGACAAAGATACACGCCTCATTCTTTGCTCAATTATTATAAGAAATCAAACAATCTACAAACAAATATAATACTACAAGAATCTCTGGTTTTGCCTGTTCTCAAAGAAAGGAACCTATGGGACAAGGTTAACTAACAACAGAAACTACCTCAGAGCTCAAGTTTCCAATATACCAGTTGCAGGGCATAGACACCATCCAAACCCTTCTTCACTAAAATAGGTTTCTGGGTCTTCTGATCACTCTCTTTACTCCGCCATTGACAATTAAAGAAGCTGAATAAACCGTCCTTTACATCGGCAATCCCAAACACACTGTACAAGTATCACTAGATTCAGAGTTTCCTCGTCTCAGATTCAAGTGCAATTCACTTGTAGATCACAAGTGAAATGAAGACATGCTACTCCACCAGGGTTATTGAATAATTTCTCCCATAACTTCCAGAAAAAAAGAAAATTAAGAAAACGAGATTTCAAGGATTTCTGAGGGACACAAAACAACCTCCTCAATGTAAGTTCGTTCGCTTTCTGTTGTAACCAGACATTCTGTGATAACAAAACCATCACACAGGAATGCTGTCAAAGAGTCTGAGATACGGATTATGCCTTGCATGAACTTACATGAAGGAGGGATTCTTTTTGAGGTACACATCTAGTGCATTTCTTGTCTCTGAAAGAAAACTGCTTCATCAGGTAACAAATTTTCCTCCTCATGCTTCATAAATTCTCCATTACCATTGCAAAGTCAGGCAGATAATGTAGGGGATAAAGATGCATAACTACCTGATTTATTTGAACATTCACAGCCACAAAAAATTTGTAAAAAAGCTAGAGAATATTGCTCGTAATTCAAAGTTGATTAAAATGATCTGGTGGAAATCAAAGAGAAAGGGTCTGAACAAAGCACCTCTAAAGGATGAACTTCTTTCGAACTCTCTGGTTGTGTGTAATACGATGGTCCCTGAGAGAACAACAATGAAGCCACATATTTCTGATATGATGCTTCCCACATTCTGGCCATCCCAATCCTGATATAATGTATTTGATCAATAGATAAAGTCAAATCAGAAACAGGATCAGAAATGATACATTTTACTGTTTGAAATCCAGGTCTGGAGAAGAAAAATCGGACAGATCCCAAACTAAGCCTAATGGCAGCATCCTCAACCAGATGACTAGGCTTGTCATAAGGAAGTGTGGCCAAAAATATCACACAAAGAAACAGATTTGCTAGAAAGACATCATTAAATAATTGTATCTTAGAATTCAGTCAAGAAATTTTATTTATCCCATCTTGCATCGATTTACAAATCCATGCTTCAACAAGATGAAGCTACATTAGCGTTCTTCCAGTGAAATCCAATTAAAATGAAAAAGCACTAGCAAAAATGTAGAAAGTAATGATATAAATGCAATAACACAGTGTAAGCTTCCTTACAAGAGTTCTTACCTTGAACATGATTACACTGGCAAGAATTGTAAGTGACGTGAACATGACATAATAAATGGGGGAGACAACTGCAGTATTGAACGTATCAAGTGCCTGAAACACCAAAGATTGCAGTTTTTAAGCAAAAAAGAATTTCAAATACAAGATACATTCTAACCATCTTTAGGGTCTAAAGATTCACAGAAAATATGATGCAGCACGGATGTATGTAAAAACCAGAAAAGTTGCAGTTTTGGGATAAACACAATTTGATAGTTTCTTTTCTGGCTTCATAAGTATCATTTGTTCCCAGCCACCATATCTCTGAGTGAATTATCCATGAATGAAAGGTGCGCTTATAGCTATGGCCTATGAAGCGATCCAGCACTTCACCTAAGAAGTTTTTTGTAGGTTAATGGGATGTTGATAGTGACAGCCTCCTGAGACAAAATTAATCAGTCAACTGTACTGGGGAACAATTGATCAATTTGGGAAGGTTTTTTTTATAACTTGATGCTTGTTGCATTTAATATCATCGCCAATCATCATATTAAATGCACGGATCAGCTTTACAACTCATTTTCTAGCAATCCTATTATACAGAATCTACATTTGGAAGTGGTTGCTCCCTCCACTCATTTCTGTTTGTGAAGTTTTAGTGAAATTATGACTACTACTTAACTATCTTTAACTTTAACATGGTATCCTGGTTGAAAGTAAAGGTTAAGGAGGTAATGAAGGCAGGATTAGTCTACAAACTCGTGCATTCCACTTGGAGATTAGGATAGGCTAAAATTGATTGGATTGGAATTTCTTTGGAGAAAGACATGATAGAGTGAGAATCAAGATAGAGAAAAAATGGCAATGCAACAAATGGGCTCATAATTCAATGATGCTCTTGCAAGCAAGAGGGGTGAGATCTAGAGCTCAAGTCTCCACTTTGTCGATCCATCACCAATCACAAAAATGAGAGAAAATCACAATAGAATAGTGAGAAAATAATCACGGTAGCATTTTTAAAGAAACCATTAAAAGACAGGGGAGTATAGGGATTTCCATAAAAAAAATTAATGGTCATGTTGATGCCATCAATTTGAATTCCAATTTAAATTTTGGAAAGGAAAACGTGTAAATTTTTTTTTGGAAAAACAGTAGGGATATGAAAACTACACAGGCAACAGAGAGCTTTTCTGTAATTAACTCAATAATATGTGTAGAATTGGAAGAATGTCAAATATTCTGGATAGCAACTAGCTGCCGAGTAAAACAATGGCAAAAAGTGCACCAGGTCATGCCATATGTCCAACAGCAAGTCAAATTCATTGGACACGACTGCTTAAAGATATGAATGATTTAAGTAAAAGATCAGGAAAGCAAGCAATCCTGAACATAGAGAAAAGACATCTAAAAGGAAGCAATGCAGAAAATAGAAGATCAAGGAGAAAAAGGAGGAAGATTTAGGCAGCAGCAAGATTCTGGAGATTAAGCGCAATAAGTTTATTCATGCAAACAAAAAGCAAAATCTCCACATTTCTAACCTTGTTTAGATAATTCATTTGCGTGATGACACATGTGGCCACAATAAACACAAAGAACCAAGTCTCTGGATAGAGTAATTGGTTGTTTCCTTCAAACGTTAATTTCAGTGCAGTTCCAACAGCCTTAACACTCATCACCTACACGTGATATGGAGACAAAATGTATTAAAGAAAATTAAACAAAAGGAAGTGAGGTTTACTCAATTCTTCCATCCTAGTCAAAGAGGATAAATATTCAAGCAATTGTATTGGCCAAAGCCCCATTACATAAACATGTAACATCATTGCACTCAGGGAATTATTTCCCACCTTATGTTGGCCAAGAAACAGAACTGATAACATTTTTATCAATCACCTGGTTTAAAATTATCATAGGAAAGTTCTTTTTGCACATAATTAAATTTTTGTTCATTGAGCAGTGAATTTCCGCAGCAATTCAATGATTGCAGACCTTTTAACTTCAAAATGAATGAAACTCCATCCCCATCAATGCAGAATGGTTTGTTAATTTATTGAGTTATTTTATTTTTCAATGCAGATTGAAATGAAAGAAAACTGTATCTACATCCATAAATTTGGTCTTATAATTGAAAATAAAAGTACCATTGCTGGTTCAGATGATTTACCGAAAGAGAACCCATAAATGAACAGATGCCGGTGAACACTAACACATTTGAGTGACCACATTGTGGAGCAAAATGGAAGATCATAATGAAAACCAACACAATCACTGAACCCACATAAAGCAAAAAAGCTGCAACAGATGATAACAAGGTAAGTTAACAAAAAGAAGAATTTAAATAAAAGAAAGACAAGCATGTGAAGTTGCAAACTAACCTGGTTGAGTAGCCATACTCCATATTTCCTGCACAGAAGTTATAGGGCTCTCCTGTGGTGCATGGATCACAATTACAATAGAACCAGCAATGCACATCACACAACCCAAGATCCCTAGTTGGTGTAACTTCTCATTCAAGATAAAGTGAGCCAACACAGCACTATACCATTAAAAAATAAAAATAAAACACAAGAAATGTGGTTAAGAAGAGATTTAATATAAAAATTCCAAAAGTTTCAGTATGCAATACTAACTTAACAAAAGATAAACCTGACAATAATACTCAACGCGCCGAGGGGGGTTACAAGAACTGCTGGAGCAAACGCATATGCAACAAAGTTTGCAACCTCTCCAACAATCACTATATGAGAAACCATACAAAAGGAGATATTCTACGAACAATCAGCGATTATCAGATGGTAATTTCAAATCACAATTCCCGTACCCGTAACCAACTACCACTCCTCAATTTGACTAGAACAAGAAAACTCAATCAATTCATAAGCTACCATATGAAAAAGAAATCGACTTAAAAAAAATCTTAGTAACATTAAGCTGACCAATGTAAGAACCTGAATTCAATGACATTACGAATCATTAAATTTCACAATTACATCAAAAGAATCACAAGATACAACCAACTTATTAAAAACAAAAACAAAACACCTATTCATTTCCAAAGAATAAGACAACAAGATCATAACAATTTGCAGTCCCCGCACAAGAAATACATAAAGTTTTCCCGAAACCAAAAGAGAAGTCGTTAACAAAGAAAAGGCCAACTTACTTGTGATCATGCCCAACCACCATAGTGGCTCTAAGAGATATGAGAACCCACCAACACCTAAAAATCCAAACCAAACCCATTTCACAAAACCAAAAACCCATTTCAAAAAACCAGAAAAGGAAGAAAAAGAAATTTTTTTACCAGCTCTAACACCAGAAGCTGCAGCAGCTCTTCTAAGGCCTTTCTTTTTAATAATGAAGCTAGCACCAATAAACGCACTTGACGACAAAGCCAAAACAAACCCTTTCAAATTGTCTTGAGAGAAACCCATTTGAAGGGCTCTTCTCTTCTCTTCCCTTCCCTTCTCTTCTTTGTATTTGTTCGTTTATTATTATGATGCTGATGCTCGTTTCCTTCTCTTCATCTGCCAATCAATCATTGACTGCGTTCACTTTCCGATTTGTTAATAATAAGAGAACAAGAAATACGCTGCTCTCTTGTCTTTTTTATAAAAATGAAGAAGAAAGACAATATCTTTTTTGTTTCTTTCTTTCAGTTTTAATCCACGGAGGTCTTAAATTTAGACCTTCTTTGTTTTTAACGTAGAAATGCTGATTTTTTAAAAAATATATTTTTTAATATTTTCAGATGATAGGTTAAAAATAATTTTTTTAAAATATTTTTTTAATAATTTTTTTAAAAAATAATTATCACAATAGGTTATTAATATTTTTATTACACGCGAGTCTTTTAATGTTATTAATAGCATTTGTTATACAATAGTATGAAAAAACTTTTTTTAACCTAAGAAAATCTCATATGTTGGATAATTTTTTGGAATGATTATTAAATCTAATCATTTAATTTTAAAAAATCTCAACTCAATTTCTTGCTTAACTTGAGTAATAAATTTTAAATTATATAAAAATTATTTTAATATGATTCAATTAATTTTATGATTTCAAAAATAACTCGGATAATTTATGAAAAATATGATTTGATTTTAAAAAAATAATATTTTAAAAAAATATTGAGACATCAATATATTAAATCATGACTACATTTTACTTAATGATATAAAAACATGGTTTGATTTAACAACTTTGTTTTTTTAAATAATTTTTTATTTAATTATATGATAACAAAAATAAATACTCGTAAAATTAACACATTAATTAAATATCAAAGATGTTTATCTAAAACCATGATGATTTCATAAAAAAACAAACTTAAACAAATTATAAAAATAAATTCAAAATGAATCAAATGTTAAAGAATATGAAATTGGTATAAAAAAGACTAAAAAAGTTTATGAAAAAAACTTGAAAGATGAAATTAAATATGAAGCAAAGAAACTATTTAGCTTTGTTGATAAACTTAATCCAGCAAATTAATCTTAAAACCTTTCAATATGATTCTTTATCTAACCCGAGTTTAAAATTATTCTATATGAGATTGTACTCTACTTGACTTGGCTAGTTTAAAGACAACACGATAACAAGTAAAAGCTTGGTTTGGTTTTAAAAAAATAAAGATGATATTGTTTTTTTTTAATATTAAAACGGTGACATATTAAATCGACCTAGATTTCATGATTTAACTCGTAAAACTCACGACCCGGATCATAAAACTTTGTTTTTTTGTACTATTTTTTGTTTCATAATATGATAAATAAAATAAACGCTTGTAAAAATTAAGCACCAACTCCATGTCGAGACGTTTATATAAGACTACGATAACTTTATAAACAACAAACCAAAATAAATTATTATGACCAATTCAAAATTAATAAAAAGTTGAAAGATGAAATTATGATTTAAAATCAATAAAATATTAAAGAATGAAATTGAGTGAAAAAAATTTAAAAGGTAGAATTAAAAAATAAATAAAGTTTAAAAAAATAGAAAAAAAACCCTTGAACCATGCAGCTACATTAACTTTTCCATTCCAAATTCTAGTAGAGAGTATAATTAATACTCACTACATTTGGCTGTGTTCTTAGCATCTTTCTTCTTACATGTAAATTATACTTTCTAATTCTAAAAACAACTATATTAATTAAAGTATTCAGTTTAACCCTTTAGTTCTAAAACACTTCTATGATGCTTATGTTTTTTTTTTTTTACTACTATTATTCATGACAAGTGCATTTTCAGATCACTTTTTATATGCTAAAACTAAATTCTTTTTTATTAAATTTTAAACAGATAATCGATATCTAAATTAATACATTTAAAAATATATATTTTTATCAGTAGTCAGGTTTAATTTTTGCAGACACGAGAACATATACATACAAGTGAAAGCAAGGACATGAAAATGGAGGGTTTTATCCCTTGCTTACAATTGGGATCTTTTTCTCGAAAAAACAATTTAACGGCAGTTGCCCATATTACATTTTCCACGTTTATCCACACACCATGATCATCCATGATTGAGGTAGTGACTAGCGACCCATTTGAAGAACACATGAAACCACCTTGCTTGTAATCTACCTTCTACAGTGCCGACACTGCAATTACGTGTTTTAGCTTCCCATTCATCAATAATGGCGGGCAGAGAGGATGCCAATTCCAAAGGACCATGTATCATCAGTTTAGCGGTGGAAAACAAAGCATGTTTGCATTCAGGCAGGGGAGCCAGGAGTCTCATCCACTTGAAACAGCACAGCATTTCCCGGTGCATGGCATGAGGAGAATAACAAAAGTAACAGAAGAAAATATTAAGGATGTAATGCATTTTGAAAAATTTAATCAATCGCATGAGAAGAAGATATGTAAAGAAATGGAATGATAGATAATCAGCAGAGAGACTTGCATATCAGGTTTTGCACCAGGCTTGGTTGAATGGATGTTTCCTATTCCTGTATTGCTTGAAACAGAGAATGCCTCCTATTCAATGATGAATACGGCGAAACAAACCGCCCGACCCCTCGAGAAGAGATCGGCAGCCAAGAGATACCTGATTAAATCACACTTCTTCTCTACAGAGGCGAATGACAATTTGAATTCATTCCTCTACCTAGCTATATGTATTAAAGAAACAAAAATACTTGAACACGGTAAGAAGTGGCATATGGCGTCAAAGCAAAGCACCATTGCCACTGAAACAGCATCTCTAAAAAGTTAACCTCCTATCCAAAATTCCAAAGCAATAAATGGCCGAACAACGGGCAACTTAAGCAGCACAAGCAAAGTTGGTGACAACACTCATGCAGCCAACACAACATGCAATACTCCATTAGCATTAGCATTAGCATTAGCAAGAGAAACATTCAGAGAGTTTAGAAAAGCCTCTTTCAGGTCTTCACTTCTGTATATCCTGGCCGCTGCTGATTCATTGTCTTCTACTGTTGAATATGAAGTAAAAGATTTCAACACCAGTGACCCTCCACCATAACAAATGGATTGAAGGAAGCATGTTTCAAGAATCTGAAAAGGATCAACCATCAGTACAATGAATATCCAAGGTGGTAATTCACTTCATTAAAAGAAGAATGCACCGGATTTGTCAGGAGGAACCAACACATGATATGGCACTGATATTCCACTCATTTAAGATGGTTTTAGAAAAGAACGAGGGCAGGTTTCTCTTTCTCTCTCTCTCTCTGATAACTACCGTCCACAAAAACAAAACAAAAAATTCAACAGCAATTTGCTTTAGGAAAGACTTGATGTTAGCCTCTCCTTGCACCTCCCAACCCTTCTCCTTCCAGCAGGAAGCACAATACAAGAAATAAATGTTTCAAATACTACCAAACAGTCCGAGTGTTATACAGAGTGGTGATACACGGAGCTTCCATACAAATAAAAATAAAAGCTTTCGCTGATATACCTGCAAGGTAGATGTTTTCTGCTCAGAAGTTCATCTAACTTGCATTCATGCTGGAAGCCCTCTTTCTCCTCTTGTTCTTGGGCTTCACAGCATCCTTCAAAGTTTTCTCTCCATTCGTTTCCAGTGCAGTTCCAGATGTATCTGTAGCTAAAGTGGCTTGTTTAATATCTTCTGTTGGTTTCTCTGTGTCCATTTTGGGACTATTTTCCTTACTTTCTTTTTGTTCCATATGCTGCGTTGATATTCCTGCATGTTTCACACGCAAGTCAGTGATGCATACTCTCTGTATCCCATCACAGAATCATCGAAGTAGACTGCATACATGCAGGAATTAGAAAGGATTGGAATGTAACCCTTCCAATGCATTTCAAAGCTGCAACATATGATTCCACGACCACTAATAAGCTATATGTTGCTTTGGCACACAAACAGAATAAAAAAAAAAAAAAAGTTCACCAGGTTGCCTATTTTAAAAAAATATAAGCATTCACATTGCATGTATGGGTTCATTATCCACTATTTAATTAATGATCAAAGCAGCTGTGCACAGGTGGAAGGTTTGCAGCCACTGTAAGGTCGTCAATGTATTAGATTAATCTATGATAACTGCACCCTGTTCTATGGAATAAGGCTATTACTCTACTCCCCTACACCTAAATGCCCAGGCATTAAAAATGTATCATTAATTCACAGAAAATGCTATGCCTCAAAATAATGAAGGCTATAACTCTAGCCATAGAACAATGGAATGGCAGGAGATCTGCTGTCTCCTTGTCAGCTAATTCATGCAGCACCAACTAGCCATTCTGTATCCTATCGAAAAAATAAATAATGGAATGGCAGGAGATCTGCAGTCTCCTTGTTGCTTTGTGAAATGTATTCGAGAGTTGTCTTCCCATCCAAAAAGAACTAGTCTAAGTCTGCTTTGAATTGCCTATGATGGGGAAGTTTTGCTTCACACTTTTATACAGTATTACAAATGAGTGAAATATGAATGAAGCTTGTAGGGAAAAAGAGCAAAACCATTTACAAGCAGGATAGAAGCGAAGGTAATTTTCATACTTCTAAGAAAATTGTACAAGTTGCATACCGCGTGAGGCTACATTAGGTTTCAGGGAATCATCATCAACACCCTTCAAATAAGGATCCCTGAGGCGAGAAGAAGATCTGTGTCACTAATAATAAGTAATTATTCAAAGATAGGAAACAAATGAAGTTGAAAATTCCTTAAACCATATAGAATAGAGTTTCAAAAAGCTCAAGAACAAGAAGAAAGGTCTATTATAATCCTATAGGATTTCTAATTACCACAAAACCAGGACAGCTTGATAACTAACCAACTTATGAAGTGGTTACTTAGAACCCATTTCCACATCTCTTCACTCTCTCTTTCCATAAGTTGTGATCATACAGACTTGAATCCATTACACGGAGCCATAAACTAATATTAAAGTACATAACTGAGAAAAGGTCTGGAAACTAATGTTATTAAACTATGTTAGGGCCAAGAGATCCTTACCCAGTAATCAAATTAATGATTCAGTCAACTTTTCTTCTATTTCCAATGAAATGCCACTTGTTATGCTAAGCTCATGATTATGATTTTAAAGATGGATGTAAAATCTTCTTCTGGCAGAGATAGTTTGTACTTTAAAAAAAATATCAGAAGGTGCTAGCACCATACCAGCTTGATGGACCCCCAAGAAAACTCACAGCATTGCTCTCTCCTCCACTTGTTCCACCTTGTTCAGATGATTTGATATCACCATCATTGTCATTACTTCTACTGCTGCAGGTTTCCTCAGATACCAGCCTCAATCTCTCCATATGATGCCTCGACAACTCACTACCTCCCACCTGCTCAACAGTTTTATTTTGCTCTTTTACATCACTACCAGCTACACTAACATTGCCAGCAGCAGAAGTAGGGTGGCGCTTGATCTTGCGCAATGCTCTCTCTGTGCTGTATGCTTCAACCTCCATCAATTCACATGATAAAATTAGATTTGGATCAAAAGACATAGTCCCATGGCTACATCCTTGAAAAAGTAGCAAATTGACAGAGAAAAAGAGTAGATTGCATTAAAAGTGCATGAATATTTGGTATCAAAAAAGAAATGGCACCTCAACTTTTGAAATCTTTTTAAGAGAATAAACTCACTGCATTATTAAGAGAATAAACTCACTGCATTATTTATCTTCTTTGTTATGGATTCAGCACTCATAGAAGCAAGTTGCAAACAATGCATAATAACACTCTGTGGCACACCCTCCCCTCCAGCTTTCTGAATTGAACAAATATCACCAATTGCATTAACTGTTACAGTCATTCTTCCACCCATAACAGCCTCCTCACTGTGGGTAGGATCCACCACCTACATAGCACTCATTCAGATTAAAAGAACTGGCTGGTGAGCTTCTCGAACTCAACATCAATATGCATAGGGAGTGAACACAAAAGAATCTAAAGGATAAATCTGCTCACCATTTTGCCCTCACTGCCTAAAAATGCAAAAGTTATTGCTATAGGGAGATGGTGGACTATCAAAGGAAGCGGTTCTCTTTCCTGTCACAATGCAATGAATAACAATCAACTTAACAATATGAAAAATGCAAATGATGAAAGTTAATAAAACATCTGAAATGTTGCTGCCACAACAATATCATTAAAGCCTACAACATTAACTGGGAGAAGAAAAGAGGAAGGCGCAGACTTTCTAACAAGGACTTCTTAATATCCAGATCAGAGTAACTGGTCCATTTGTTATGTGGACAGTTCAAGATGCAGATCATGGAAACATGGCCACTTATGAGATATGAAGCGTTCCTCTCTCTGTGACTTTCTAGAGACCCTATTAAAGAGTGTTGTATTAGACTCTTATTCTGAAGGAAAACAGTTGATTTAAAATACAATGCCTGAGCATGACTTTCAAGAGAACAATTGCACTCAACATCAGAGATGAAAGCTTTCAATTACTTCTACTGAGCCAATGAAATGGTTATTTCTATGGAAGGAAATACACACAGCTGCAATGCCTGAGGATGGTGAACACAGTTCTGGCAAGCATTCCCTGGTATTACCCTTATTCTAAACAAGACACATTCCAATCTTCATTGTGTACTTCCAAGTCCCTATTATAGGAAGCTTCGTGGACATTAAGCTCCAAACTTTAAGAGAATAATTTTAGTTCAGCACAGCATGAAGAATCGCAGTTTCTAGGATTATCATTCTGTTAAGACCTCTTAGATACCCTGCGTGGAACAAAATGACTTGAACAAAATGAATTATTGCTTGTAAACCCAAGGGATGACACAATAACCAAGAAGGCACGAAGCTTTCTAACAATCATGGCAGATTTATGCACATTGCTAATCTATATAATTATCAAATGACCTTATGAGAAGAAACAAAAATTCTTCACGAAGTCTATCTCATGCATTATGATGAAACCATTTTTCACTCCAAGTCCACACTTATGTGATCAATCTGATACATGAATACGTATGGGGTTGGAAGGCACTCTGATCATCTGTATTTGTGTATAAAGGCAACCGGAATGATAGCTAGGCAAAGTACGGTAGTCAACTTAAAAGTTCTTGAGTGTGAAATGATAAACAAAATCAGTTCAACAGGTATTTTTTTTACTATTTTCCGAAGTATCGATTCAGAGAGTTATCCAAAATTTCAGAGACAGATACAGTACAACTACAGTAAGGGGTACATTTTACAGGCCAAGTTGGTCCTTAAAGGTAAAAACTCAAAACTAAGAAAATGCTTCCTTGGTAAAAATTCAAGCTTCCATTACAAGTGAATATTTAAAAGCATTTAATGAGCCAACCTCTGGTGGATGTACTGTTACTTCTTGACCATCATCACCACCTAAAGTGCATTCTGGTCTTCGAAATGTTAAGAGAGCGGCCAAAGCAGCAATATTGGCAGCATCAACAAGATTTCTGTTTGCAGGATAGATGAGATAACTTTTAGGTATTAGTAAAAGAAGAAATAAAGCACAGATCTGCAGAAGAACTTAATGAGAGAAATTTCTAAGATATGAAAAATAAAAAATTTAACATCAAAAAAATAATAGCTTACCCCCCATTATCTAAGATATGAAGGTCAATACGAATGGCCCACACTAATTTTCCTGAAAGAACACAAAGAGATTCTGTATCCACAGCCCTGCTCTCCCTGAAAGGTCAATTAAATATTCAAATGAAGTTAAACTATCTTATAAAAACATTTGTATTCTTCTGAAGGATTAACATATGTTTCATGTGCAGCGCTGACACTTGCTATGAAGGCCCCACCATGGTACTCCCTTATGAGAAATGTATGATTATGAACACATATACACCTAGCTTGTACAGATATGATATTCTTAGGGAAACATTTCTTGATAAAACCGCCAACAAAGAATAACATCAAGCCAGTAAACAAGAGAAATTCTGCTCAAACAAATACAAGTGAAGAGATTAATCACCTTAGACCACGATCTACTATTCGACCCAACTCCACTGCAGATTCCCCAGGGCGGCCTGGCTCAAATGAAGGATCAGCCATTGGAGAGAATTCTGTGAAAATCAAAAGCATCCCTTCATTCCGTCGGTCTTGATAAGGTTGAACTAATTGACCTGTCACAAAACCCATTACATGAGTCTGTCCTAGCTGCACCTCTGATGACCCATCTTCTCTGCAAATTCACCATAAACAACATACCATTCAATAAAAATCAAAACCCAATACAATAATTTTCAGCCATGAACTTTGCAATCTTCGGAAATAAAACCAAACTATGGCAAGATACTAGTAATTATGACACGATAACAACTCGTCAAAGAGACCCCAGTATTCTTTTCCTCTTGCAGCTCCTATGCGTCATTGAAACAAAACTACATCAACTTTTTTATAATTAAAAACAGGCATAACAATACAGTAATATGTGTAAAACCAAAACGAGAGCTTGAAAGATGAAACATAAACTCAAGAACAAAAGAAGCATAGAAAAAAAATGTACTAACAAGCAACTCGCCTGCCAAACTTGATGGTAATTTTACGATACTCAAGAGGATTGCGACCATCAATTCTAAGGTTTGAAGCCAAAGCAGTCTCTATGAATTTCTTCTCGTTCACTGTTAATCTCCATGTATTCGCTAATCTTCCATCCATTGTATTCTATGCTTTCTCAAATTCTACTATCAAACTAAACCCAAAAGAAAAAAGAAAAAACACTTTAGGTTCTCTCTCAAGTACCAGAACAAACAGTTTACAAGCAAAAACTAACGAAGCTAAAGCATAGGAAAAACAAGAAATTGCAAGGCAAGAGAGGTGGGTTTTGCAAGTGCAGACAGAAAGTTGAAGCAGAAGGACAAACAGGAGTGATTGCACCAAGTTACTTGCTGTTTTGTTAGCTGTCGAGAGCTCAGGCTTCAGATGAATGAGCTCAGAATTTTCTAAGTTTCGACCACCTTAAAAGCCACAACCCTAACGTTTATTTTTTACTTCTACTCTCCAGTCACAGATAAGCGGGCTTGGCTAATGGTCCAGTGGGCCGCTCAGTCCGAATAACTAGGTCAAAATACATCCTTGAGTGTATTATCTTCGGTTACCTTCAACATGGTTTATTAAAAACTCAAAACAAATTAGAAAAAAAAACTCCCAAAATGGTTGTTGTGTCCGACTCAGTTCTATGCCCCGTTTGGGATTTTACAAATCAAATGAATGTTTCAAAAAAGAATTAAAATTATTTTTATATATATTTTTAGATTATTTTAATATTAAATAAATTTTAAAAAATAAAAAAAATATTATTTTAATGTATTTTTAAATGAAAAGAACTTTAAAAAATAATCATTACAACACTATCAAATATCCTTGCAAATAAACCCTCCTGAAAAAAGATTTGGTTAAATTTAATTTTATATTTGAAAATTTTAAGTGAATTTAGCATAATTTGATTAAAATGCAATAAATTGGAAGATGATCCACCAATTAGATTTTTGAAATGTTTTATAAAACAAAAAAAATAAAAATTTTCTAACTTTGTGAGAAATAAAATATTATCTTAAACTTTTCAAGTTTTAATCATGGTTGTTTAACAACCCTTTAAGGTTTACTCTAAACAAACATTTGGATAATTAAGTTGTAGAATCAATTCATAGATCATTAGATCAATTCATATATATTATTTTTATTCAAAATAATCTTAATTTTTTAAAAAATAATAATTTTTTTTATTTGACCCTTTTTAATTAAGCAAAACCAATTCAAATTAAAACTTTATCAGATCATATCATAACTTTATCGAGTTAACAGATTAAACTGATTTAACAAATGTGGTTTTAATCACGAGAGATAATTAGCTACTGTTTTCTGGTGGGCGTATTTAGGAGTGTGGTTATGATTGTTTTTTAAAGTGTTTTAACTCAAAAATATATCAAAATAATATTTTTTTTATTTTTTAAAAATTATTTTTGACATCAGCGCATCAAAATAATTTACAAACATAAAAAAATATTAATTTGAAGTAAAAAATAGTTAAAAAAATTTTAAATTTTTTTAAAAATATTATAAAATGCAAAAAAAATACGAAAAAACTTCCATATCCTTTTCTGCTGCAGATGACATACTCCACCGGTAAATTAAAAAAAAAAAAAAGTGTTTTATTCCTGCTGTCCTTCCAAGAAGCCACGAAATTAGTAAATCTCTTATCACTGATTCCTGGGGAAACCTAAGCTAAAATCGTTTATGTAAGATCCACAGAATGATGAGCTACAGAGATTCTAAGAAACGTGAGAGGCATTTCAGAAACATCAAATTAAATGACCCTCTTACTCTCATCTAGCAATAAGCATTAGGATTTGAAGCTATGTTTTGTAAAGAAAAACAGATTGAGAGGCACAAGCCAAGAAGAATACAACACGACACTAACTTGGAAAATTAAAAGGCACAAGTCAATCAAGAAACTACAGCCATGTGAAACAAGTATCTCTCCATATAGTTTCCTCAGCATCCATGAACTCCAACTATTGCTACCACCAAGTCCTAGGTCTCATCGGTATGATTTGACATACAGTGATTGCTCTTATAACCAAAATATATAGAACCATTTAGTTCCAATGAGTACTTGTATAATTATTATCTGCATCAGAAGTACCTGTCTTGTTGATGAATTGCTAGATAATACATTAAATGTTCAAATATTCTCTGAAAAATAGACTTTGATTTGATGTTTCAGATACATGATACTGTAAGAAGCACAGATTTACATAACGAGACCTTGGGAGTCTCAATTAGTACAAGCACGGGAAGGAAAACATTCATATTTTAGAGTTTCTGGAAGCGAATAGCAGAAAAAGAATAATTACATTGATGGCATGTGAATCAAATCCTGGAAGCGATCAGAGGGGTACTGTTCTGCAGATAAGCACAAGCAGCTGCTACTCCACTTCCCAACTTTACAGGGTAACCAACATCCTTGAGTATCATCTCCACTCCGGCAAGGCAGCCCAACAATTGCAACTGAGAAAAGAAATTAAATGCAGAGAAGGAATGAAGCAGAGCAACCATAAAAATGACTTTTTGGTGGGTTATATTTTCCAAGTCATTATCTTTAAAAGGAAATGCTAAGGCAAGGAAATATTAATTAAAATGCTTGACAGATCATGTTGCATAAGAAGAGAATAAGGGCCTAATTCAGGAATCAGGATCCATTTGGCAGAGTTATGACTGTCTTGACACTAACAATTTATCATGACTGATAATTAAGATTCAGTTTATGCGCTACTACGTCACAGTTATAAAAGCAAAAGGTTGCATTTTTTATTGAACTACAGCTACTTAATCGAGTATATTGTTATCAGAACTTAAAAGATATTCAGACAAGCATTGAAGTTTAAACAGTAATAGGATTTTTATATCTTTAGTTTAGCTCTGAACCCCATGAGACCATTCAGATGCTATTATGACTCTTAAGAATCTGAGTCTTTAAACATTCCAAAGCAGTCTCCCTGCCCACAATTACCAGTTCAAAAGGCTGATAGGAAACAAATTGAAGCTCCCACTGGCAACAAGATGCATTGACCTCTTACTGTTGATCATATTCTTTTTTCCCTTGATGCATGACTGATGAATCCATTCATGACAGGCAAATTGTTTCATGATTCTCTAATACAATTTGAAGGACAGTTTTTGTTTTATTATTTATTTTTTGTGCATTATTTGTTGCTACTGCCGGCAGTGTCTTCATGTACTCAAATATCCTTCTTGGATTTATTCATAAAATGGTTGTCTGGATGATGTTTAATGAATCACTAAATGCACATGTCAATGGATATGGAAAAATGAAGGTTACCTCGTTCAGGTTGCCAAGATGCCCTATTCTGAAAACCTTGCCAGCTACTTTGTTGAGACCCAAACCTAAGCTTAAGTTGTATCTTTTCCATCCCCTCCTAACAATTTCTGCACTATCAATGTATGGGGGAACAAGAACTGCAGTCACTGTGTCACTGAACCATTCCTCCTTTTGAGTACAGTTCTTCAAACCCCATGCCTCCACAGCAAGCCTACATTTTAAGATTCAAAGAGTCATGACTTAGCATCTGTCCGACGAAACAATAATTTAGATAACTTAATTGAAAGGAAAACATTAAAAAGGAAAAGAAAAGGAGTAACCTTGTTGCTTTTCCTAGACGAGCATGCCTTGCAATCACATTGTCGAGTCCTTCCGCGAAAAGGAGGTCCAGTGCTTCTCTTAGTCCATACAACAATTGGATGGAAGGTGTATATGGCCAAAATGTTCCAAGCTTGTAGAACTTCAAATAGTCCTTCCAGTCAAAGAATACTCTAAACGACTTGGCAGTTTTAGATGCCTCAAGAGCTTTGGGGCTTGCACACACGATACCCATCCCGGTAGGAAGAGAGAGAGCCTTTTGAGAGCCGGTTAAAGCCACATCTACTCCCCATTCATCCATACGGAAATCAAGAGCACAAATGGAGGACACTCCATCAACAAGGAAGAGAGCTGGATGCCTGTAGTCATCTGAATCATAAAAAAACATGTGATCGATTTTAAGTGATGGAGATTAAAATTAAACGATGAAAGAACTGAATTATCATGTCCCAAAGCCACAGAATCGGGAAAAATTAAGCTGAATGCTGACACACAACTTTATGTTGTTTGTCAAATAAAGCATAACAATCAAAATAAGTAGTAAGTTTAGAATTGATCGTTTTCAATATATGGGCGAGGAACACGATATTTTCCATGTATCTTGGCACTGCATAAGCTCTACCCCATAAAATTCCAGCACAAAGCACGCTGGAGTATGCCTCACTCGAGCATTTTGAACTCTATTGATTTATAAGTGCTATGAAAAGCTTCTCATCCCTAGCGAGATGGACAATATTAAGCAAGGATCACAATTCAGTTTTGATCTATATGTAGTCGAACTTATCATCCAAGTACAATGCATTATCTAATTCTATTAATGCATTTATTAGGGGATAGGTAGAAGAAGCG
>Ga0307517_10004509_pt1 | contig 21378 bp, 20 predicted proteins | sample 23_EM_MG_FD_194515 | JGI IMG/M metagenome (GOLD analysis project Ga0307517, IMG submission 194515) | Populus trichocarpa ectomycorrhiza microbial communities from riparian zone in the Pacific Northwest, United States - 23_EM | ecosystem: Host-associated > Plants > Roots > Unclassified | place...
CGCCGTGAGTAAGTCACAGAACGACGCGACCGCGATGCAGCGCGAGGTCCAGCTCGACAACCCGACCGTCAGCATCGAGCAGACCATGATCGCGATGCAGAAGGCGCAGATCGGCTTTCAGGCGACCTTGCAGGTGCGCAACAAGATGGTCCAGGCCTACTCCGACATCATGTCGATGCAGGTGTAGTTACCGGCCCAATAGGGCGCTACACGGGTGGGAAGCCCAAGAGCCGCGGCCACCTCGTCGGCCTGCTCGAACATCGACTCAACGGATACGAAGACGACCGGTACCTGCACCCGGTTACAGCGCCAGCCATGAAGGCCGAGCTTGTTACCCGGCAGGCACAGACGCTGCCCGGAGTCTTGCTCGAAGATGACTCGGTGGTCGTATTCAGTCGAGTCAAACAAATGAACATCCAACTCCCCGTCGATCCGGCCCCATCGCAGGTGGTGGATTGGGCTGAGCGCTTCTCCAGCATCGCCGCAACCGTGGCCATGAAGGCCAAGCTCCCCGAGGACGAGTCCATGGTGGAAGAGGCGCGCCTGGACGCCTTGCACCGCATAGAACTCGGCATCGCTGAATCGCTGCAGCGCGGCGGCACGCATCCGCAGGCCGCCGCCTACCTGGCATTCCAGTTCGTCGACCGCTGCGTCGCCTTCTGTTCCAGCGCGATACGCGCCTGAAGATCCTGCCGCCGGTAGGCCTGGGGTGGGGGCTACGGGCGCCGTTCTCCGCGCCGCATCAGCAGCACCGCGAGCAGCGCCGACGCGAGCATCAGGAACAGGCTCACCGCGTTCAGCACCGGGCTCGCGCCTTCGCGCATGCGGCCGTACATCAGCACCGTCAGCGGCGCGTCGGCGCCGACCAGCATCAAGGTCGTGTTGAAGTTCTCGAACGACATCAGGAACGAGATCACCGCCGCGCCGATCAGCGCCGGTTTCAGGTAGGGCAGCGTGATCGTGCGCAGCACCGCTGCGCGCGAGGCGCCGAGGTTCCAGGCGGCCTCCTCGAGCGTCGTGTCGAAGCGCTTCAGGCGCGCGCTGATCGTCAGCGTCGCGATCGCGACGATGTACGAGAACTGACCCAGCACGACCAGCGGCAGCCCCGGGCGCAGCACGTCGAGCTCCCAGCCGAACACGTCGTCGGCGAACTGCGCGATGCGGCTCGCGAACGCGAGGATCGAGATGCCCAGGATCACGCCAGGAATCACGAGCGGCGTGAGCATCAGCAGCGACAGCAGCGACTTGCCTGCAAAGTGAGTGCGTTCGATCAGGAACGCGTTGACGGTGCCGACCACGACCGACAGCAGCGTCACCCAGCCGGCCACCAGCGTGCTTGTCCACAGGCTGTGCAGCAGCGCCGCATCGCCGAACAGGCCGGTGCGCGTGCCGCGGCCGACGAACCAGTCGAGCGTGAAGCCGCGCCACGGCGGCGCCGGGTAGTTGGCATCGTTGAACGCGAACACCGCGACCACCGCGAGCGGCAGGAACAGGAACGCGAAGAACGCTACGGCGTAGAGCCATGGGGCGACGCGCAGCCAGCGCGGGCGGGGCAATGACGGAATCATGTGCGCCTCATCACGTCGCCGAACTTCTGGCCTGCCAATTTCAAGCCGGCCCACACGATCGCGGTCGACAGCACCAGCAGCAGGAAGCCGAACGCCGCGCCCTGTTCCCAGTTGAAGCGCGTGATGAACTGGGTGTAGATCTGTTCGGTGAACCACAGCGAGTTCTTGCCGCCCAGCAGCGTCGGCGTCAGGTAGTTGCCCAGCGTGAGCATGAACACGACGATGCAGCCGGCCGTGATGCCGGGCGCGGCGTGCGGGATGATGATGCGGCGCAGGATGTCCAGGCCGCTGCCGCCGAGGTCGTAGGCGGCCTCGATCAGCGAATCGTCGAGCGTGTCGAGCGCACCGATCAGCGGCACGACCATGAACAGCAGCGAGGTGTAGACCAGGCCGACGAGCAGGGTCGCGTCGTGGTACAGCAGCTCGGGCGGCACCGAGCTCAGCCCCATCGAGACCAGCAGCGCCGGCAGCACGCCCGATTCGCGCAGCAGGATCATCCAGCCCAGCGTGCGCACCGTCTCGCTGACCCAGAACGGGATCAGGCACAGCACGAACAGCAGCGATCGGGTGCGGCCGCGCGCGATCTTCGCGATCGTCCAGGCGATCGGGAATGCGAGCAGCAGCGTGCACGCCGTCGCCAGCACCGACATCACCGCGGTGCGCACGAAGGTGTGCCAGTACAGCGGCTCCTCGAAGAAGGTGCGGTACTGCGACAGGCCCGCCTCGTACACGCGCGGCGCGATGCGCGCGCGCAGCGAGAGCACGCCGAGCTCGACGTGCGGCAGCACGATCAACCCGACCAGCCACAGCAGCGCCGGCGCGAGCAGCAGCGCGAACAGCAGGCGCGCGCGGGTCGCGGGTGTGAGTTCAGGTCGCATGCGCCGCCGCCTTGAAGCACACGGCGCGCTGCGGGTCGAAGCCGAACGCCACGGTCTCGCCGGCGCGCAAGTCCTTGAACTGGCCGGTCTGCGGCAGCGCGACGCGGAATTCGAGCTGCGTGGCCGCTTCGCGCAACAGCACCGCCGAGTTGGCGCCGTCGAACAGCAGGCTCTCGATCCGTGCGCTGTAGCTCGGCCGCCCGGGCGGGAGCTCATCGGCGGTGCGTGCGATCTGCGCGACCTCGGGCCGCACGAAGGCCTCGACCGCGTCGCCGGCGCGCACCGCGCCGATGGCGCGCGCGAACAGGACCAGGCCCTGGTCCGTGACGAGCTCGACCGCATCGCCGGCGATGCCGACGGCACGCCCGTGGATGCGGTTGTTCGCGCCGACGAAGCCGGCGACGAACGGCGTCTGCGGCTCGTAGTACAGCGACTGCGGCGTGCCGAGCTGCTCGAAGCGCCCGGCGCTCATCACCGCGACCTGGTCCGACAGCACCAGCGCCTCGGACTGGTCGTGCGTGATGTAGACGAAGGTCGTGCCGAACGCCGCCTGCAGCTGCTTCAGCTCGATCTTCATGTGCTCGCGCAGCTTCAGGTCGAGCGCGCCCAGCGGTTCGTCGAGCAGCAGCAGCGTCGGTTCGAGCACCAGGCTGCGCGCGATCGCGACGCGCTGCTTCTGGCCGCCCGAGAGCTGGTCGATGCGCTTGTCCTGCGAGCCGGCCAGGCTGACACGCTCGAGCATCTCGCCGACGCGCCGCGTGATCTCGGCGCGCGCCAGGCCGCGGCGTGCGAGGCCGTAGCCGACGTTCTCGCCGACGCTCATCATCGGGAACAGCGCGAGGTGCTGGAACACCATGTTGACCGGGCGGCGGTTCGGTGCGACCCCGTTCATGCTCGCGCCGCCGATGCGGATCTCGCCCGCGTCCGGCTGCTGGAAGCCGGCGATCATGCGCAGCAGCGTCGTCTTGCCGCAGCCCGAGGGGCCGAGGATCGAGAAGAAGCTGCCGCGCTCGACCGCGAACGACAGGCCGGCGACGGCGGTGAAGCCGCCGAAGCGCTTCGCGACGCTCAGCGCTTCAAGATCAGCGGGCACGGGGCGCCGCGGTCAGTTCGCGGCCTTGACGCGGTCGAGCACGCGGCCCTCGATCTCCTCGATGCCGGCCGGCACCGCCGGGTACCAGCGGATGCTCTTGATCGCCGCCGCCGGGAAGCTCTCCGCGAACTGCGCCTTCAGCTTCGCATCCATGAACTGGTCCGCGCCCTGCGACGCGGTGAAGTTGCCGGCCGAGGCGGCGACCTTCGCGGCAATCTCGGGCTTCATGTTGAAGTTGATCCACGCGTAGGCGGCCGCGTCGTTGCGGCCCTTCGCGGGCAGCGCGAAGGTGTCGATCCAGCCCATCGCGCCGGACTTGGGCGCGATGAACTGGATCTCGGGCTTCTCGTTGTTGAGCTTCCAGCCGCCGGTGTCCCACATCATCGCGCCGACGACCTCGCCGGCGCGCATGCCGTTGAGCAGCTGATCCTTGTTGTCCCAGAAGAACTTCAGGTTGCCTTTGCAGGCGGCGAGCGTCTTGCCGACATCGTCCATCAGCGCGCTGTAGGCCTTCGGGTCGCCATAGAGCGCGAACGGATCCTTGCCGGCCGCGAACGCGAACGCCAGCAAGGTCGGGCGCTTCAGGCGCACCGCGGTCTTGCCCTTGACGTCGGCCTTGCACAGGTCGGGGTAGTCGGCGATCTTGGCGAGCTTGGTGTTGACGACCAGGCCGTCGGTGCCCCAGATGTGCGGCAGGCCGTAGATCTTGCCGGCCAGCGTCGTGTTCTTCTTGGTCGCATCGAGCATCGCCGGGATGAACAGCTCGGTCTTGAGCTTGGCCAGGTCCATCGGCTTGTAGATGCCGAACTCCTGCTGCGGGCCGGTGATGCGGTCCTGCGAGGGCTGGGCCAGGTCGAAGCCGGCGCCGCCGGTGGCACGCAGCTTGGAGATCATCTCCTCGTTGTTCGAGAGCGTGATCTCGACGTCGATCCCGGTTTCCTTCTTGAACTGCGCGACCACGTCGGCGGGCACGTAGTCGGCCCAGGTGATCAGGCGCAGCTTGTTGTCCTGAGCGGAGGCAGGCGCGGCGAATGCCGTGCCGAGCGCGAGGGCGCAGGCGGTCAGTGCGGTCTTGAGCTTCATGCGGGTCTCCGGCGGGTGGGTTGCAGCGGAACGCAGCATACCTGCCCTGGAGGACGGTGGCGGCGGCGGGCAGGCCGGCGCCGGGCCGCTCCCAAGCGGCCTGCGCACCCCCGCGGGGGGTGGCTGCGGTACGCCGCAGCCGGGGGTTCCAGTCAGACGGCCTGGTCGAGGTTCTCGCCGAGCTGGGGGGCGGATGGGAAGGTCGGCTTCTGCTTCGCGGCCGGCTCCAGTTGGCTCGCGAGCCGGCTCAGCCACGGAAAGCGCGGCGGCTTCGGCAGGTTGGTGGCCTCGTCGATCTCGACGAGCGAGGTGCTGCCCGCCGCGCGGGTGACGGACGACGTGTCGGCGGCGGGCGCGTGCGTCTCCGCGGGTTGCGATGAGACACGGCTCACGCCATGGACGCTGATGTTCATGGGGCGCTCCTTGCTCAGGGCGAGATTCGGTGCCCTGTGAGCCGGTATCGGCAGCGCCGCGCCGGACTTGAGGCCTGGCGCGTGAAATATTCAACGAATTTTTGGGGCGTCGCAGCGGCGGCTCAATTGATCGACAGCAACCTTCCGCGCTTCTGGGTCTGGTCGATGAATTGCTGCAGCGAACGCAGCGCGCTCGCATCGGCGCGCACGAACTCGCAGCCCAGCCGAACGCCTTGCGACTCCGCGTTCAGCGAGGTCACGTGCTGCAAGCGCAGGTTGACCTGGAAGCGGGTGTCGGCGTCGAGCTCGATCTGCACGTTGTTGAGCACGCCGCCGAGCTGCAGCGGCGGCACGTCCTGCGGCAGGAACAGCGCGCAGCCACCCATGCTCACGTCGAGCACGCGCAGCGTCAGCTGCATCTCGGCGATGTCGGTGTGGCGCAGCCGCGCGGTCGGTGTGCTGCGCGTCGCGGGCCGGACGCGGTACGCGCCACGGCGCTGAAAGCGGAACATCTCGCGCGGGAATGTGCCGGAGAGCACGCTGGCGTTGGCACCGCGCACCAGCACGAGATCCTGCATGTCGAACTGGAGCTTGACGCTGTCGAGGTAGCCAACGACGACGACCTCCTGCGACTCGAGCAGCGCGTGCAGCGCCGGGTCGCCGGCGTCGATGCTGAAGCCGACGCTGCCGCGCTCGGAATCCATCGACCAGACCGTGGCGTGCAGGACACCGCCATTGGCGGCGTTCAGATAGAGGGTCACGTTGCCGTCGTAGAGCTGACGCAGCATCGCCGCGATCTCGCGCGGGGCGGTGATGCGAAAGTCGTCCAGACCGCCGGGCGCAGCGCCCAGCGCATCCAGCGGCATCGGCATGGTCTCCATGACTGCGGCTCTCCCTCAGACGACGCCGGGCCGCCCCAAGGCGGCTGAGCGCCCCCTCGGGGGGCACGAGCAGAGCGAGTTGGGGGTCGTCATCATTTCAGTGAATGGTCTGCGGACGGGCGGCGAGCAGGTCGTCGAGCTCGTCGAGCCAGGGCTCGGCAAGTTGGCGGATCTCGGCGTCGTTGACGAGGATGCGCTGCATGATGCGCGACTTGAACTGGGCCTCGTCCGCGCCGAGCGGCTTCTCGGCCGCCTGGTGCTTGAGTTGCGAAATCAGCAGCGCGCATGCCCCTTCGAGCTTGAGCACGTGGTCCCAGTTGCCCTGGCGCGCGGCCTCCAGCATGTCCTGGCTGGCTTTTTCGATCGCTTGGTAGTAGCTCAGCAGCGAGGTGTTCATCGCGAGAGTTCTCCGGGTTTGGGTGGTGTGGGCACGCATCAGGCGGCCACCTTGTGGGTGGCCGGAGCCTGAGCGGAGTCCACCTGGTCGGCAATGCCGTCCCAGCCTTCGCGCAAGGATTCGACAAGGCGGCTGCACTCGCTCAGCAGCTGCTCATCGTTCTTCAGGTTGGCCAGCGTCAGGCGCTGAACCATGTAGTGGTAGAGGTCACGCAGATTGACCGCGAGCGTGCCACCGGCGTCCATGTTCAGCGGGGCGATCAGGCCTTCTTCGATGATCCGAACCGCGTGCGAGATCGCACGGCCCTTCTCGGCGACGTCACGCCGGGTGAGCGCACCGCGCGCCGCGGCGATCTGGCTGGCCAGTGCCGAGTACAGCAGGCTCACCAGCTTGTGCGGGCTCGCGCCGTCGAGTGCGGTGGTGGCGCCGATCTCGCGGTAGGCGACGGCCGAGGGCTTGCGTGATCCGAGGTATTGACTGGTGCTGCTGAACATGTCGAAAGGCTCCTGCATCTGTGCTTTCTATATCGACATCGCGGGGCCGAATCTTTACCCCGAACAGGGCCGGGTTCTGCGTGCAATCAAGCGGTGCTCTTGTTCCAGGTCGCGATCTGCTGCGTCACGTACTTGGACAGCGCGTTCGCGTTCGACATCGTCGTGTCGAGCGCCGTGTACTGCGCCGTGATGCGCTTTTCGATCGCGGCGATGCGATCGCTCATCTGTTCCTGGTCCTTGGTGTTCGCGTTGATCTGCGACTGGATCGACTTGGTCTTGCCGGTCAACGTGCCGTTGGTCGCGAGCAGGCCGTCGGCCCATGCAGCGATCTTGCGGGCGAAGCCGTCGTTCGTCGGCGTCGCCAGATCGGTGTTGCTCATCGCGGTCGCGAGATCGGGCAGTTTGGCCAGCGCGGCGCTGAGCTTGGTGTCGTTGATGCTGAGGCGCCCGTCCTTCTGGAACTCGAGACCCATCGAACTGAGTGTGCCGAAAGCGGCGCTCGCGCTGCCGCCCTGCGAGATCGCCGAGCGCAGCTGGTTCTGCAGGCTGGTGGTTGTCGCGTCGCCCTGGAGCAGGGCCGCGGTTTTGGTCGACGAGTCGTACTGCGTCGCGCTCGACAGGAACGACGAGAGTGCGTTGTACGACGCCACGAAGTTGGTGATCAGCGACTTCACCGAATCGGTGTTGCGCGTCACCGCGACCGTGACGGGTGCGGTCGTGACCTTGCTGAGATTGAAGGTCATGCCGTCGACCACGTCGGTCAGCGTATTGCCGGCCGTTTCGACGGCAATGCCGTTGATGGTGGCCTTGGTGTTGGCCGCCGACTGGGTCAGCGTCATTCCGTTGCTCGCGTTCGGCGGGTCGAACGCCAGGCGCGAGAGGCCCGTCGCGTCGCTGTTGGTGGCGTCATCGTCTGCGACGGTCACTTTGAAGCCGTTCGACGCGCCGGTCGCGCTCGATTGGAACGCGAGCCGGGAGCCCGAGGCATCGGTGACGATGGTGGCGCTGACGCCAGCGTTGGCGGCATTGATCTTGTCGCGAATCGCCGTCAGCGTGTTGTTGCTCGCGTCGATCGGGATCACGACGTCGGTCGCGCCCGGCTTGGCGGTGAACGCCGTCTGGCCTGTGCTCCAGGTGCCCAGGCTGATCGTGATGCTGCCGGTTCCGACGACGTCGGTGCCCGCCGAGAACTGCCCCGTGGCGCCGACCGTGCTCTGCGTCGATGACAGCGACGATACCGAGACCGCATAGGAGCCGGTGACCGCCTTGGTCGTGGAGCTGGCGCCGACGGCTGTGCTGTCGGACGACGTCGCGGAGGTCACCTTGTAGGCGTCTGGGCTCTTCAGCTGCGTGGCGGCGTCGCGGAACGACGACACCAGCGACTGCATCTGCCCGAACGCGGACAGCTTGGTCTGCATCGTCGTCGCGACGGTCTGCAGCTTGGTGAGCGGCTGCTGCTCCACCTTCATCAGCGACGCGATGATGCTGGTGACGTCCAGGCCGCTGCCGATGCCTGCCGATGAGATGGTGCCTGCCATGGAAGTAGTCCTCAGTGTGCCGGGTGGTTCGTGACCTCCCCAAGTCCACATCGGCAAACTTCACCGGAACTTGAGGCCGAGAACGCGGCGTAGCCAAAAAGAATCATGGCCGCGCAGAGGCGGCCATGAACCGGGATGCTTCGGCGACTCAGCCCTTCAGCAGCGACAGCACTTGCGACGGCAGCTGGTTGGCCTGCGCGATCATCGCGGTGCCGGCTTGCTGCAGCACTTGGGCGCGCGACAGGTTGGCGGTTTCCGCGGCGAAGTCGGCATCCTGGATGCGGCTGCGCGAGGCCGAGAGGTTCTCGCTGGAGGTCTGCAGGTTCTCGATCGTCGACGAGAAGCGGTTCTGGATCGCACCCAACGAAGCGCGGCTCGTGTTCACCGAGTTCAGCGCAGCGTCGACCGAAGCCAGCGCGGCGTTGGCGCCGGCGACCGTCGAGATGTCGATGGCGCTGACGGCCGTGCCGGTGGCGGCGATGGCGGTCGTGGAAGCCAGACCACCGGTCTGAGCGAACACCACGCTGCCGGTCGTGCCGGTGGGGGCCGTGTAGTTGACGTTGACGGTACCGCCGTAGGTCGTGCCCGACACGGCGCCGACGCCGAAGTCGGTCAGGCTCGAGCCGGTGTAGCCGCCCGCAGCGTAGCTGAGGGTGACGTTGCGGCCGTCGGCTGCGGTCAAGGTCACGCCGCTGCCGGTGTCGGAAGCGGTCACGCCGGTGGCGGCCGATTGCGCGTTCAGCGCCGCGACGAAGTTCGCGCGGTTGCTCGCCGCACCGGCGCCGCCGGAGGTGCCGGCCACGTTGATGGCCAGGCCGTTGACGGTGACGATGGCGGTGCCCGAGGCGCTGCCGGCAGCGGTCTGGGTGGCGGCGGCCACGCTGGTGGCGTTGGCGGTGGCGGTCAGGCCGGCGACGCCGCCGGCGTTGATCGCGGCGGCCTGGGCCTTGGCGTCGACCGCGACGGAACCGAGCGCGATCGCCGAGCCGCTGCCGACGGTGACCGTCAGGGCCGCGGGGGTGTTGCTGGCGGTGCCGATCGACTGGTTCGTCAGCGTGAAGCCCTGGAACTGGCCGAGGCCGCTGGTGCGTGCGCTGCTGATGCCGGCGACCGTGATGGTCTGGCCGGCGTTCGCGCCGACCTGGAACTGCTGCGCTTGGTAGCTGCCGTCGAGCAGGTTCAGGCCGTTGAATTGGGTTTGCGTCGCGACGCGGTCGATCTCGGCGGTGAGCTGCGAGACTTCCTGCTGCAGCGCGGCGCGGTCCGAGGCGCTGTTGGTCGCATTCGCCGATTGCACCGAGAGTTCGCGGATGCGTTGCAGGTTCGTGCCGATCGAGCCGAGGCCGCCTTCAGCCACCTGCGCCAGCGAGATGCCGTCGTTGGCATTGCGGGCGGCCTGGTTCAGGCCGCGGATCTGCGAGGTGAAACGCTCCGAGATCGCCAGGCCGGCGGCGTCGTCCTTGGCGCTGTTGATGCGCAGGCCGGACGACAGACGGTTGATCGCGGTGCTCAGGTCATTCTGCGTCTTCGAGGCGTTGCGTTGGGCGGTCAGCGAAGACAGGTTGGTATTGATCGTCTGGGGCATGAAAATTCTCCAAAGAGGTGCTTGAACTCCCGGCTCGATGCCGGCCTAGTGCCACCCTGCGCGAACGTACTGCTGCTGCTCGCACGGTGAGTGACAGCCCGGCCGTCGTTCCGATCGTGTCGTGCAGCTTGACGTTGCGCCGCATGACACGCCGGTCGATCCGGACCCCCGCTTCTTTCGAAGACCTGGTAGCGCTATTTTCAGCAGCACCTTGAAACAGTAAGCCCGTGAAAAGAGGCTCAATCCCCGGCTAATTCCAATCTCCCAACGAAACAAGGCCAGGCACCGGGGATAGGTTCCCGGCCCTGGCCTTGGGGTCGATGTCCCGCCCCGCGAGGGGCGAGCTGTCAACGGTTCGGTGCGGTGTATTAACGCAGCAGCGACAGCACTTGCGACGGCAGCTGGTTGGCCTGCGCGATCATCGCGGTGCCGGCTTGCTGCAGCACTTGCGCGCGCGACAGGTTGGCGGTTTCCGCGGCGAAGTCGGCATCCTGGATGCGGCTGCGCGAGGCCGAGAGGTTCTCGCTGGAGGTCTGCAGGTTCTCGATCGTCGACGAGAAGCGGTTCTGGATCGCACCCAACGAAGCGCGGCTCGTGTTCACCGAGTTCAGCGCAGCGTCGACCGAAGCCAGCGCGGCGTTGGCGCCGGCGACCGTCGAGATGTCGATGGCGCTGACGGCCGTGCCGGTGGCGGCGATGGCGGTCGTGGAAGCCAGACCACCGGTCTGAGCGAACACCACGCTGCCGGTCGTGCCGGTGGGGGCCGTGTAGTTGACGTTGACGGTACCGCCGTAGGTGGTGCCCGACACGGCGCCGACGCCGAAGTCGGTCAGGCTCGAGCCGGTGTAGCCACCCGCAGCGTAGCTGAGGGTGACGTTGCGGCCGTCGGCTGCCGACAGCGTCACGCCGCTGCCGGTGTCGGAAGCGGTCACGCCGGTGGCGGCCGATTGCGCGTTCAGCGCCGTGACGAAGTTCGCACGGTTGCTCGCCGAGCCGGCGCCGCCGGTCGTGCCGGCCACGTTGATGGCCAGGCCGTTGACGGTGACGATGGCGGTGCCCGAAGCGCTGCCGGCGGTCGTCTGCGTGGCGGCGGCCACGCTGGTGGCGTTGGCGGTGGCGGTCAGGCCGGCGACGCCGCCGGCGTTGATCGCGGCGGCCTGGGCCTTGGCGTCAACCGCGACAGAGCCGAGCGCGACAGCCGAGCCACCACCGACGGTGACCGTCAATGCGGCCGCGGTGTTGCTGGCGGTGCCGATCGACTGGTTCGTCAGCGTGAAGCCTTGGAACTGGCCGAGGGCGCTGGTGCGGGCGCTGCTGATGCCAGAGACCGTGATGGTCTGGCCGGCGTTCGCGCCCACCTGGAACTGCTGCGAGTTGAAGCTGCCGTCGATCAGGTTGGTGCCGTTGAACTGGGTCTGCGTCGCGACGCGGTCGATTTCCGACGCGAGTTGCGAGACTTCTTGTTGCAGCGCGGCGCGGTCCGACGAGCTGTTCGTGGCATTGGCCGATTGCACGGCCAGTTCACGCATGCGCTGCAGGTTGCTGCCGATCGAGCCGAGCGCGCCTTCAGCGGTCTGCGCCAGCGAGATGCCGTCGTTGGCATTGCGGGCGGCTTGGTTCAGGCCGCGGATCTGCGAGGTGAAGCGCTCCGAAATTGCCAGGCCGGCCGCGTCGTCCTTGGCGCTGTTGATGCGCAGGCCGGACGACAGACGGTTGATCGCGGTCGTCAGGTCGTTTTGCGACTTCGACGAATTGCGTTGTGCGGTCAGCGAGTTCAGATTGGTATTGATCGTGGAGGGCATGAAAAAAACTCCTAAATGGTTGAAGTGACTTCCGGCATGAGCGCTGTCATTGCCGCGGCAGATTTCACTGGGCAGCCCCTTGGACCACCGGTCAGATCGACTGCGTTGAACTTGACCGCCGACAGCCTCTTTCTGAAGGAGCCTGCTGGTGGCCTGCTGCGCCCGGCGTTCGTCAGCCTCAGATTTCGTGGGAGGTCGGTGCCCTCTTCAGAAACATCGGTCGCTTGACGTCGGACCCCGGTTCGGATTGCTCTTCCCCGTTGGTGGGGTTATCGGGTCGGCGATTTCGATACTTGAGGGCCGGTGTCAACAGAAATTTGCGAGGTCATTGCCGGCTTGTTCAAAGCTTCACGCCAAACCCCGTTGTCGCTGTTCATTCGTGGCCGCGCGCCGGGCCGCTCCCCAGCAGGCCCGGCAACCCCTCGGGGGTGACCCGGTACGCCGGGTCGGGGTTCCATGTAGGAAGTTGCCTGACAAGCGGCAGGGAAGAAGAAGGACTCAAGCGACAGAACCAGGCCGCTATTGCAGTCCTTATCGAATCTTCACAATCCGTTTCACGCTGAGACACAAAGCAACGGCGAACAACGACAGCACACACGAACAAACTGGAGCCAGACATGAACGCAGATCAAGTCCTCACCGAAATTCGCGAAGCCAACCTGTCGTACCTGATGCTGGCGCAAAGCCTCATCCGCGCCGACAAGGAGCAGGCCCTGTACCGCCTCGGCGTCAGCGAAGAAAGCGCCGCGCTGATCGCGCTGCTGACGCCGGCGCAGATGATGAAGATCGCTTCCGGCAACACGCTGCTGTGCCGCTTCCGCATGGACGATGACCTGGTGTGGGGCCTGCTGACCAACCACGGCAAGGGTGCCGCGAACGACACGACCTCGCGCCTGCATGCCAGCATCCTGATGGCCGGCCGTCACCAAGAGGCGGCTTGATCATGGCACGCTCCAAAAGCATCCTCACCGAAGCAAAGCAGATCGAGCGTGCCGTCACGCTGATCAACCTGGGCGCGCGCCTGCAGGTGCTGGAGTCGGAAACCGACATGTCCTACGAGCGTCTGCTGCGCCTGTATAAAGAAGTCTCGGGCAAGTCGCCGAGCAAGGGCCAGCTGCCGTTCTCGACCGACTGGTTCATGACCTGGCAGCCGAACATCCATGCCTCCTTGTTCCTGAACATCCACGAGTACCTGAACAAGGTCGCCGAGATGGACGAGATCGACACCGTCATCAAGGCCTACCAGCTCTATCAGGAGCAAACCCAGGCCCAGGGCCTGGAGGCGCTGCTCTCGGTCACGCGCGCCTGGCGCCTCGTGAAGTTCGTCGACAACGGCATGCTGACGATGACCAAGTGCTCCAAGTGCGGTGGCCATTTCGTCACCCACCCGCACGAGATCGCCAAGCACTATGTGTGCGGCCTGTGCTGCCCGCCGGCCCGCGCCGGCAAGGGCAAGGCGGTCGGTGGCATCCAGATGCACTGAATATAGACAGCCTGGTCTCAAGTTTCGATGTGAGCGGCCGATACCGTCACTGAACCGTTCCCGCAAGATCTCGATTTTTCATTGCTTGTCTCCTCTTGACACATTTTGTGTGTCTTACAACGGGCCCTTCGGGGCCCGATTTTTTTGGGGGCTGATGATGCCCCGCCGCGCTGCTCAAGCTGCGGCGCCACGGGCCGATAAGAGCTGCAAGGCGAAGGCCATCGCGCACGGCGCTGGTTCGCAAACCGGATCTTCATACCATGTTCGTACTCGTCGGCTGGGGCCTGGCCCTGGCTTGCATCTTCGGGGTCTACATCGTTCACGGCGGCAACATCGGCGTGATCCTGCACGCCTTGCCGTTCGAGCTGATCACGATCTTCGGTGCGGCGACCGGGGCGTTCCTGGCCAACAACCAGATGAAGGTCATCAAGGGCGCGCTGTCGGGCATCGGCCGCTGCTTCAAGAGCAGCAAGTACAGCAAGGCGCGCTACATGGAGATGATGGCGCTGCTCTACGACATCCTGCAGAAAGCCCGCAAGGAAGGGCTGATGTCGATCGAGAAAGACGTGGAGGAGCCGCACAGCTCGGCCATCTTCCAGAAGTACGCGGTCGTCGGCAACGACCACCACGTCGTCGAGTTCATCACCGACTACCTGCGCATGATGGTCTCGGGCAACCTGAACGCCCACGAGATCGAAAGCCTGATGGACAGCGAGATCGAGACCCACCACAACGAAGAGCACGCCGCGGTCGCCGCGATCGCGCGTGTCGCCGGCGGGCTGCCGGCCTTCGGCATCGTCGCGGCGGTGCTGGGCGTCGTCAACACGATGGGCTCGGTCGGCCAGCCGCCGGCGGTGCTGGGCGGCATGATCGGCTCGGCGCTGGTTGGCACCTTCCTCGGCATCCTGCTGGCCTACGCCTTCGTCGAGCCGCTCGGCGGCCTGATGGAGCAGAAGATGGAAGACGGCTCGAAGGAGCTGCAGTGCATCAAGACCACGCTGCTCGCGAGCATGCAGGGCTACGCGCCGCAGGTCGCGGTCGAGTTCGGCCGCAAGGTGCTGTATTCCGGTGATCGCCCCACGTTCGCCGAACTCGAAGGCCATGTGAAGGGCAAAAAGTGAGCGGCGATTCCAAGAAGCTCCAGCCGATCATCATCAAGCGGGTCAAGAAGGGCGGCCATGCCGCGCATGGCGGCGCCTGGAAGATCGCGTATGCCGACTTCGTGACGGCGATGATGGCGTTCTTTCTGCTGATGTGGCTGCTCGGCTCGACCACCGACGGCGACAAGAAGGGCATAGCCGACTACTTCGCGTCGCCGCTGAAGGTCGCGATGATGGGCGGCAGCGGCGCGGGCGATGCCTCGAGCGTCGTCAAGGGCGGCGGCACCGACCTGACGCGCGCCAATGGCCAGGTCAAGCAGGGCGACATGGAAGCGAAGCGCAAGACGCTGCAGCTCAAGGCCCTGAAGGCGGACCAGCGCCGCGCCGAGGCCGCGCGCCTCGAAGCCTTGAAGAAGAAGGTCGAGGACGTGCTCGCCGCGAACCCGAAGCTGGCCGCGATGAGTGCGCAGATCCGGCTCGAGATGACGCGCGACGGGCTGCGCATCCAGATCGTCGACGAGCAGAACCGGGCGATGTTCGACAGCGGCAGTGCCGTCGTCAAACCCTATATGCGAGAGCTGCTGCGCGAGATCGGCTCGGTACTCGCCGAAGTGCCGAACCGCCTGACGCTCGAAGGCCACACCGACGCGCAGCCCTTCGGCGCCGGCGAGCGCGGCTACAGCAACTGGGAGCTCTCCAGCGACCGCGCCAACGCCTCGCGCCGCGAGCTCGGCTCCGGCGGCCTGCCCGAGGATCGGGTGCTGCTGGTGCAGGGCATGGCGTCCAGCGTGCTGTTCGATCCGGCCGATCCGCTCAGCCCGGTGAACCGGCGCATCAGCATTCTGGTGATGAACCGCGACGCCGAGGACCGGCTCCTGCGCGTCACGACGGATGAGGAAGAAGTGGCAGAACCCGCCACGTCGGCCTCAACTCCGGCGCCGACTGCCCGATAAACATCCTGTTGCCGGCCTTGTGCCGGATTTGATCCCCGCGAGGAGCGCCATGAGCAACCCCACCGACCTGAAATTCCTGATCGTCGACGACTTCTCCACCATGCGCCGCATCGTGCGCGGATTGCTCAAGGAGATCGGCTACCACAACGCCGAAGAAGCCGAGGACGGTTCGGTCGCGCTGCGCATGCTGCAGAACGCCAAGTTCGACTTCGTCGTCAGCGACATCAACATGCCGGTGATGAACGGCTTCGAGCTGCTCAGCGCCGTGAAGGCCGACGACAACCTCAAGCACCTGCCGGTGCTGATGGTGACCGCCGAAGCACGCAAGGAAGACATCGTGCGTGCCGCCAAGGATGGCGCGGCCGGCTACATCGTCAAGCCCTTCACCAAGGCCACCTTGGAAGAGAAGGTGCAGAAGATCATGCAAAAGCTCGCCGCGACCGCGTGAGCCCACGGAGCACGACGACATGAAGATGGACAGCCAACACATGCTGGTCGCGCACGCGCCAGCCGGCGCCTCGCCTGAGGTCTTTCAGCAGCTCGGCCTGATCACGCGCCAGCTGCACGACACCCTGAGCCAGCTCGGCGTGATGCCGCGCCTGCAGGAGGCGGCCAACGGCCTGCCCGACGCGCGCAGCCGCCTGACCTACATCGCCCAGAAGACCGGCGAGGCGGCGAACCGCGTGCTCAACCTGGTCGATCTGGCCAAGGCCGAGCACCACCACATCAGCGCCCAGACGCGTGCGCTGGCCGCCGCGATCGTCGCCGACCCGGTGAAAGCGGTCGCCACCGGCGCGGTGATGAACTTCGTCGAAGACGTCGAGGCCTGCACCGGCCGCATCGATGTGCACCTGACCGACATCATGATGGCGCAGGATTTCCACGACCTCACCGGCCAGGTCGTGGCCAAGGTCGTGTCGCTGGCCAGCGATCTCGAGGACAGCCTCGTGAAGCTGCTGGTGCAGGCCGCGCCGGCGGACCAGGTCGTCAAGCTGACCGCGCACATCGCGCCGGTCGAGCTGAGCGCTGTATCGACGGCGAGCCTGAACGGCCCGGTCGTCAACCCCGAAGGCCGCACCGACGTGGTCGCCAACCAGGGCGAGGTCGACGACCTGCTCGCGAGCCTGGGCTTCTGAGCCGGCCCCGCCACGCCGGGGAAGTGGCGGCCGTTCACCCCTCTTATCCGCCTCAAGTTCCGGCCCCGCCCCGGAACAATGACGGAGCGCCATCTCACGGCGCTCCGACATGGCCGAGCAAAGTTCCCAAGACCGCAACCTACCTGCCTCACAACGCAAGCTGACCAAGGCGCGCGAAGAGGGCCAGGTCGCGCGTTCGCGTGATTTCGGGCACTTCGTCGCGATCGGCGCCTGTGGCGCGCTGCTCGCCGCGTTCGCGCCGCTGGTGGCCGACTGGCTGCAGCAGATGCTGATGACCGGCCTGCGTTTCGACAGCAGCGCGGTGCACAACCCCGGCCTGATGGGCGAGCGCCTGATCGAACTGGCGATCCGCCTGATGCTGGTGATCGTGCCGTTCGGCCTGGCGATGATGGTCGCCGCGCTCGGCGGCGGCGTCGTGATCGGCGGCTGGAACTGGACGCTGAAGCCGCTGATGCCGAACTTCGGCAAGCTCAACCCGCTCACCGGCATCGTCGGCATCGTCTCGAAGGACAAGCTGATCGATGCGCTGAAGGGCAGCGCGCTCGCGCTGATCCTCGGTGGCATCGGGGCGCTGTTCTTGAAGGCCCACATCGAAGAGTTCGCCGGCGTGATGGCGCTGCCGCTGCCCGCGGCGATCCGCAGCCTGTCGGCCTCGATGCTCGGTGGCCTGACCTTGCTGCTGCTCGCGCTGGCCGCGTTCGCGATGATCGACGTGCCGCTGCAGCGCTTCCAGCATGCCCAGCGCCTGAAGATGAGCCACCAGGAAATCAAGCAGGAGCACAAGGAGCTCGAGGGCAACCAGGAGATCAAGGCCAAGCTGCGCGCCCGCATGCGCGAGATGACCAAGCGCCGCATGCTGGCCGCGGTGCCCAAGGCCGACCTGGTCGTGATGAACCCGACCCACTATGCCGTCGCTCTCAAATACGACGACAAGAAGATGGGCGCGCCGCGCGTGATCGCGAAGGGCGCCGACCTGCTCGCGATGAAGATCCGCGATCTCGCGAAGGACTCGAAGGTGCCGGTGCTGCAGGCGCCGGCGCTGGCGCGCGCGCTCTATGCGCACGCCGAGCTCGACCGCGAGATCCCCGCCGCGCTGTTCGGCGCGGTCGCGCAGGTGCTCGCTTATGTCTACCAGCTGCGCGCCGCACTCGCCGGCCAGATCGCGGCGCCGGCCGCTTTGCCCGAGTTGAACGTGCCGGCCGAGCTCGACCCGCACCACACGCCCGTCCCTGACATGGAAGTCTACGAATGAACCCGATGCTTGCCCAGTTCCAGGCCTGGCTCGGCCCGAACGCCAAGGCGATCCGCTCGATGATGGCGCCGCTGGTGGTCGTGATGATCCTGGCGATGATGGTGCTGCCGCTGCCGCCGTTCGCGCTCGACCTGCTGTTCACGTTCAACATCGCGATGGCGCTGATGGTGATGATGGTCGCCGCCTACATGGTGCGGCCGCTGGATTTCGCGGCCTTCCCGTCGGTGATCCTGCTGACCACCTTGCTGCGGCTGTCGCTGAACGTCGCGTCGACGCGTGTCGTGCTGCTCGAGGGCCACACCGGCGCGGGCGCGGCCGGCGCGGTGATCGAATCGTTCGGCCACTTCCTGATCGGCGGCAACTTCGCGGTCGGCCTGATCGTGTTCGCGATCCTGGTCGTCATCAACTTCATCGTCGTCACCAAGGGTGCGGAACGCATCGCCGAAGTTGGCGCGCGCTTCACGTTGGACGCGATGCCCGGCAAGCAGATGGCGATCGACGCCGACCTGAACGCCGGCCTGATCGACGACAAGGAGGCGAAGCGCCGCCGCGCCGAGGTCGGCGACGAAGCCGAGTTCTTCGGCTCGATGGACGGTGCCAGCAAGTACGTGCGCGGCGACGCGATGGCCGGCCTGTTGATCCTGTTCATCAACATCATCGGCGGCTTCGTGATCGGCGTCGCGCAGCACGACCTGTCGGCCTCGCAGGCGGCGAACAGCTACATCCTGCTCGCGGTCGGCGATGCACTGGTCGCGCAGATCCCGGCACTGCTGATCTCGGTGGCCGCGGCGATGGTCGTCTCGCGCGTCGGCAAGGACCAGGACGTCGGCAGCCAGATCGCCGCCCAGGTTTTCAACTCGCCGAAGACGCTGGGCATCACCGCCGGCGTGATCGCGCTCCTGGGCGTGATCCCCGGCATGCCGAACGTCGTGTTCCTGCTGCTCGCGTCGGGCTTCGGCTACGCCGCCTGGTGGATGCGCCGGCGCGACAAGCGCGCCGCCGAGACCCCGCCGCCGCGCCCCGCGGAAGTGGCGCAGGCCAACCCCGAGGCGACCTGGGACGACCTGATGCCGGTCGACACGCTCGGCCTCGAGGTCGGCTACCGGCTGATCTCGCTGGTCGACAAGGCCAGGGCCGGCGACCTGCTGGCGCGCATCAAGGGCGTGCGCAAGAAATTCGCGCAGGACGTCGGCTTCCTGCCGCCGCCGGTGCACATCCGCGACAACCTCGAGCTCAAGCCCAGCGCCTACCGGCTGACCTTGCGCGGCGCGGTGGTCGGCGAGGGCGAGGCCTATCCGGGCATGCTGCTGGCGATCAACCCGGGCGGCGCGACCACGCAGCTGATCGGCACCAAGACCACCGACCCGGCCTTCGGCCTGCCCGCGGTGTGGGTCGAGGAACGCCAGCGCGAAGCGGCCCAAATGGCCGGGTTTACGGTCGTTGATTGCTCGACCGTGGTGGCCACCCATCTTTCACACTTGATGCAACTGCACGCGGCCAAATTGCTGGGCCGCGTCGAGACCCAGCAGCTCGTCGAGCATGTGACGAAGCTGGCCCCGAAACTGATCGAAGACGTGGTCCCCAAGATGGTTGGCATCGCCGCACTGCAAAAGGTTCTGCAGCTTCTGCTCGAAGAAGGCGTGCACATCCGCGACATGCGCTCGATCGTCGAGAGCCTGGCCGAGACCGCCGCGACCGTGTCCGACCCGGCCGAGCTGGCCCGCCGCATCCGCATCCACCTCGCGCCCAGCATCGTGCAGCAGATCTACGGCCCGGTGAAGGAACTCGAGGTGATCGCGCTCGAGCCCGAACTCGAACGCCTCGTGACCCAGGCCCTGAACTCGCCGCACGGCGCCGCGCTCGACCCGGGCGTGGCCGACACGCTGGCGCGCAGCGCCGCCGAATCCGCGAAGCGCCAGGAAGACCTGGGCCACCCGGCCTGCCTGCTGGTGCCCGACATGATCCGCGCGCCGATGGCACGCCTGCTCAAACGTGCCGCCCCGCGCCTGCGGGTGCTCGGCCACAGCGAAATACCTGAAACACACTCGATCCGCATCGGTTCGATCATTGGAGCCCACTCATGAACGTCAAACGGTTCACGGCGCGCACGTCGCGCGATGCGCTGGTCCTCGTGAGGCAAGCCCTGGGTGAAGACGCGGTGGTGCTGTCCACCAAGCCCAGCGTCGATGGCGTCGAGGTGCTCGCGATGGCGCCCGAAGGCATGAAGCAGATCGAGCGCATGGCGGCGTCGCCGTCGTCGTCGTCGGCCAAGCCGGCGGCGGCCGCGCCCGCGGCGGCCAAGCCGGTCGAAGACGACGTGGCCGAACTCTCGATGAGCACGCTGTCGTTCCAGGACTATGTGCGCGAACGCATGCTGCGCCGCCGCCAGGCCGCGCTGAATCCGCCGGCGGCCGAAGCCGCAGCGCGCACGCCGTCGGCACCTGCGGCCGCCGCCGCCGAGCGCGCCAGCGTGCTCGAGCAACGCATGGCCGAACGCGCGCCGGTCGCGGCGCCGCGTTCCAGCGAAGCGGCGATGCCGCGCGAACCGATGATGCCGGCCGCGCACGAGCCGCGCCCGCCGGTGCTCGCCGACGTGCCGCCACCCGCGCCGCACGCCGCCAGCGCGCGCCGCGACCAGGAAGACATGATGAGCGAGCTGCGCTCGATGAAGGGCCTGATCGAGGAGCGTTTCGGCGCGCTGGCGTTCATCGAGAAGCTGCAGCGCCAGCCGGCGCAGGCGCGCCTGACGCAAAAGCTGCTCGACGCCGGCTTCTCGCCTGCGCTGATCCGCAAGATCGGCGACAGCCTGAGCGCCGAGGTCCACGACGAATCGGTCTGGGCTGCCAATGTGCTGGAGCACAACCTGATGACGGCCGAGGCCGACGCCCCGCTCGAGGACCAGGGCGGCGTCTACGCGCTGGTCGGCGCCACCGGCGTCGGCAAGACCACCACGACCGCGAAGATCGCGGCCGCGTTCGCCGCCAAATACGGCGCGAACAACCTCGGCCTGATCACGCTCGACGCCTACCGCATCGGCGCCCACGAGCAGCTGCGCGCCTACGGCCGCATCCTCGGCGTGCCGGTGCACACCGCGCACGACCGGGCCTCGCTCGAAGACCTGCTGGACCTGCTGGCCGCCAAGAAGATGGTGCTGATCGACACCGCCGGCATGGCGCAGCGCGACGCCCGTACCCGCGAGCTGCTCGAGATGGTGAGCCACCGCTCGATCAAGAAGCTGCTCGTCGTCAACGCCGCCTCGCAGGGCGAAACGATCGAGGACGTGATGATCGCGTACCACGCGTCGGTCTGCGCTGGGGTCGTGCTGTCGAAGATGGACGAGGCCGTCAAGCTCGGCCCGGCGCTCGACGCGCTGATCCGCCACAAGATCAAGGTCATCGGCGTGGCCAACGGTCAGCGCGTGCCGGAAGACTGGCACCGCCTGTCGGCCAACGCGCTGGTGCACCGCGCGCTGCGCGCAAGCGCCGGCAGCGCCTACAAGTTCGATGCGAGCGACGTGAGCCTGATCTTCACGGCGCCGACCGGCGTGTCGCGCCCGGCGCGCGCACGCAGCTCGTCGCTGCACGCCTGAGCTTTTTCGTGTCCTTCAACCACTCCTTGACGCACGAACCCATGTCACGCCCCATGCCGCTCGACCAGGCCGATGGCCTGCGCCGCCTTTTCGCCCATGCCCGCGCATGCAT
>Ga0307517_10004510_pt1 | contig 21377 bp, 13 predicted proteins | sample 23_EM_MG_FD_194515 | JGI IMG/M metagenome (GOLD analysis project Ga0307517, IMG submission 194515) | Populus trichocarpa ectomycorrhiza microbial communities from riparian zone in the Pacific Northwest, United States - 23_EM | ecosystem: Host-associated > Plants > Roots > Unclassified | place...
GAGCTTTGACTCGCTGTGACGCAGGAGTATGCAAACATTTCGTGCGTCAAGACGTGTGTTGATGTTGTGGAGGATGGCACCAGCCATGGGCACGGCAAACTGAAGCTCATACGTGGCAGGGACGTTGGGGGCCAGAACGGAGACCACGTGGCCAGTCTCGATGCCGTAGGATGATAGAGATGATGCTACTTGGAGACATCTACGGTTAGTTTGAGACCACGTATAAGTGGTGTCGTTGTAGATGATGGATGGGCAATCAGCGTATGCAATAGCTGCTCTTTCCAAGAAAGCTATTGGTGTGAGGGGAGTCGAGTTCACCGGGCTTGGCTTTAGTTCGTCCATTTTTGCTGCTCTTTGAGTTCGTGTTTTGCACTTGATGGCCTTTTTTCTTTTCTTTGTTCTTACGTTAATAATGTTCTTTTTAGGAGCATGAGTATAAATACAAGTGCTCCATTGATGAAACATAAGACAGTGGATGGAGTTTTGCTAAAAAATAGGAAACATGATTTCGAGTTTGAGGAACGATCTTTTGTGTGTTTTCCCCCGTGGCCTGCATATAACATATTAATTAATCAATACTCTAAAAAACATGGAGAAAGCTCTTTAACTTTCCCCATTATGATAATTATATTATTATTATTATTATTATTATTATTATATTATTCTATTCTATTATATTATAATATATCCTAAAAAGTACTATAGCTGTCTTTTTTTTTGTTTTTATTTTTTTGTTATTTTTCTTTTAATTATTTTTTTTTTAATTTAGTTTGTTAATGTTAAATTTTTTTTATTTAGTTATTAGACTTTCATGATACGGATCCCGGGTTTGAAGGGTTAACCTGGTTTGACGAGTTAACCCGGAATTGTTTTTCTTTTTAATTAATTTTTTTCGTTTAGTTTAGTTTGTTAATGTTAAATTTCTTCCTATTTAATTATTAGATTTTCATGACACGTATCCCGGGCTTGACGGGTTAACCCAATTAATTCTGGGTAAACCAGTTAATTGTTTTTTTCTATTTAGTTATCAAACTTTCATGACGCGGATCTCAGGTTTGACGGGTTAACCTGCTTTGAAGGGTTAACCCAGTTAATTCAGATTTTTTTCTTTTTCTTCATTAGTTTTTTTCTTCCTATTGATTTTTTTCTTTGATTTTTTTCTTTTTAATTAATCTATTTAATTATCACACTTTTATGGCACGACCTTATAGCCAGACCCACATCCAATGCTCTTGGGTCTGGTGTTGCAACCAGACTCACTTAAACTTAAGTCATGTAAGTTTAATATTATTATTGATATTATAAATATTACTCTTGGGTCAAGCGTTGCAGCCAAACCCAAGATTCTTGGGTATGTCTTTGCAGAAAAACCTAACACTTTTAAATCTTAATTTTTTTTTTTAATATTTTTTATGTTAAAAAAATAATCTGCGGCATCGCGCAGGTTATGTAACTAGTTATAATAAAGTCGCGAGAATTTGTATTTCATTTATTAGGAAGAGAAATTCCACTATAAAATTGTTTTTTATATATATAAAATAAAAACCTAAGTGGACCACATATATAGGACAAAACTTTTAGGTGTAAATAAATTTATTTAATTTAGATCTTTTCATGTTTTTATAACATGATATATTATTATATTTCTCAATTTTAAGTCATTAAAAAATAATAAATCAATGAATTACTATAAGAATCACTAAGATGTCAGTAGCAAATATCTACATGACAATGGAATACAATCATGTTATTTTTATTAACACTGTACACTTCTATTAACTATATTAGATGTGTGTTCGGTAATGGATACACCAAATAAATATTCAAAACCTGATGTGATCAAGTTCTTGTATCCAAAACTCACAGCCATCGAGTAATGAGTCCTGTAAAAATAATAGTTTAGAATTCAAATATGAGTATAAATAATACCTCTCATAACCTATTTTTAGGTTATCCCCCAAATTCAATTTTTTTCCAACCTAAAAAAAAAAACCTTTGAAACAGTGTCATTTTGAACAGCATTGTTCTCCTTCTTCCTTTGCACACGCAGAGGCAGGGGAAGAAGGGGTTTATTCCCTTGTTTTTTCCCACTTTCTCCATTTCTCCCCACTTGCCCAAACCCTGACAAAACCCACACCGCTCACTTACCACCAGATGAAAATACAGAGGGGACAAGCCCTGCGAGCAACCCTAAGGCAGCTGTCCAGCTGCCGCCCGACCACCCCCTACCCTTGTGCCATGATTAGACAGGGGTAGTAGACATCTCTCCCTATTTTTTCGATAAATACCGACGGAAGAGAGGAGCCAAATAGGGGGGCGGATAGAGAGAAAGAAGAGAGGAGAACGAAAATAGAGAGAGGAGTGAACGAACTGAAAAAAAGAAGTGGAAGAAAGAACCAGAAGAAAACAGGGGAGGTTTGCAAAGACGAACAAAAAGAGAAAGAAGCAGAAACAGAGGGGGAAAAGGTGAGGACGGGTTGAAACGAGGAGATTGTTTTTGAAACCAGAGAGAAGGAAAATGAAAGACAAAGGGAAGACGACATTACAAAGAAGAGAAGTTTTTAGAGTAAAGGAAGAGAGAAAAAAGAAGGAGAAGATAAGAAATTGAACGAAGGAGAAATACAAAAAACGCTGAGAAAGGAAGAAGAATCACCGGCCAAACAACTCTCCCCAGTTTGCCACCGCCACTAGCACCGTGAGCTACCAGCAGAACCGTCATAGCCAGAAAACATAACAGAAAAACAGAGAGCAAGAAATGAAGCACAAAAGAGAAGGGAAAGCTGAAAAACAGAAGATAGACAGAAAAGAAGATAAGCACTGTAATATCTCTCTGGTCTCTTTCTCTCTGTTGCTGTAAGCCACTTCTGCCACCGTGAATGACAGCGCCCCACCGCAAGGTAAGCCTCCTCCTCCTCCTCCTCCTCCTCCTTCTCCTTCTTCTCTTTCGGCCCCGTGACCTCCACTGTTCTGCAAAATGAACAGTGGAGAGTGAATCTATTTTCTGGGCCGAATAGCGTCGACCCATCCCAAAATGATTGGGCCGGGTCAGGCCCAATCCAAAAAAATTCAAAAATATATTTTTGAAATTTTGTGATTTTCCCGTGTATTTTTGTATTGAATTTTGCTTAATATTGATTTGTATTTTTATACCGTAAAGATATAAATCTAGTATTAAAATACCCGATTTTTGTCAAAAAATTGAAAAAAAAATGTTTTTGTTTTCATGCATACGGTCAAGTCTCTCAAAAAAATTCATATCGTATTTTCATACAACAAAGAAAATCCAAAAAATGTTTTAGCATGCATTTTGGCTTTAATAACCAGTTTATTAAAGTCATGAGAACTTGGCCAATATTTCAAAAAATCCAATAAAAATATTTTGTTTTGTTTTGTTTTAGTATCAGGGATTACGAATTTTTACGTAAAATGTATTACTGATATTAAAAAGGTAGTTCTTTTGTTAATGTTAGGAGAGTTAGGTTTTACCCGATAAGATAAAGATCTCCTTACCGAGGAGGACTTTTCTTAAACCGTAGACAGACCAACAATTAGAAATACGATAAAATCATAGCATATATTAGACAGTAAAACAATGCAGCTTACCTTAGGTAGAGCGTATTTTGGGTGCTAATACTTTCCTTTTGCTCAACCAGTCCTCGTACCCGATCTCTAAGACTAGTTAAAGTTCCTAGTGATCAAAATACTAGGTGGCGACTCTCATTCTATTTTTCCACTAATAAGAGACAAGAATTTCTTGTCTTCCCCATATTTGTCAGATAGACACCACAAATGAAAGTGGAGGACGATCGTCGCGACGCCACACACATGTGACAATACCAAAAACTGACTTATGAGTATTTATTACCATCTCTACCGTATAGATTATGTTATCATGCTTTCAACTTGCTAATATAAAATAACAAATCACGAAGGGCACAAGAATCCAAGAATCAGTTTCCGTTTTGTTTTGATAGATCAATAATAATAAAAAGGTAAGTTAAACATCGTGTAGTTACCACTAAGCTATGCGGTCAGCGTTTCATCACAAGTTGGATAAAAAACCTTTACAGCACAAAAATATTATTATGAAAGTATTTGCAACTTGTTTTTTTAATACAAAAAAAAATTATAATCACAATAAATTAAGAATTATCTATGATAAAAAATATAAAAAAATCTATTAAAAAATTATAATCACAATAAATTAAGAATTATCTATGATAAAAAATTAGAAAATTGAAAGAAAAATGTGTATTAAGATATACGATCTCGCAACATGTGCAACAGACCTGATTGTGTCGAATCATTTTTTTATTAAATTAGATAATCATAAAAATAAAAAAACATAAAAGAAAGAAGGTTCAAATTAATTTTTTTTCTCAAAAACAAAAAAAATGTCAAGATATTGTTAATGTGTTTTGCAAGAGAACAAATAATAATTATGAATTCAAAATCTAACACATATTGGATAACATTTTTTATGAAAGTATTGAGACAGAAACATATTGTATCGACTTGGGTAAATCTGAGTTAATCAACTAAATTTATGACCTGAGTTATGAAACTGTGATAACCCTATAAAAATCAAATCGAAACAAATCATGATAGACAATTCTCAATTAACTTCATACTGAAGGATAAAATTGAAAATAAAAATATTCAATTTAAAAAGGATAAAAATCCGAGTTAACTCTGGTTAACCTGCTAAACTCGCAATCTGGGTGATGCACCCTGTTGGATTTCTCAAATGTTTATTCCAAAATTGTTTTTCATTTAATTATAAGCTAACCAGGTGCATGAGATTTTTTTATTTTTATCTTGAACAACAAATTTTATTTTTTCTAAAAAAGAAAAAACAAGGGTGGAAATAAAAATATAGTGCTAATTTTTTAAAAGTTTGATAAAAAATTTTATGTCCCACAAAAAAAAACTTTAAAAAACAAACAAACAATGAAATGATGTATTGTTTTTATAAGTTTAAGGGGTTGAAAGTACATTAAAAAAAAGAGAGGCCAGACACAAGATTCTAGTGGCATCCATGTTTAGATGACCGGGATTAAATGTGTAGACCAGTCAATCTTAACTAGGGCTAGTAGCATCCATGTTTGGATGATTAAGATTAAATGTTTAGACTAGTCAACCATTTTATTTGAATCACTTCTTGGAAGATGTTGGTAACCATGACTTGTATGATTATTTAGTAAGTTTAACATTAAGAGTAAAATATAAACCTAAAATGGTGTGTATGAATTGGAATATGAAAATGAACTATAATTGTTTAAAAGAATGAATTCATAGATAAATTAGATATGTATGAGATAAATTATTAAATCCTTATAATGTATTCTAAGTTTCTAACACATTGTATAAATTGCAGGGGTGAGCAAAAAAACCCAAATACCAATTAAACCGAGAAAACAGAAAAAAAAATAACCGAAAAAACTGAATCGTGAAAAAAATTTGATTAAACAGATTAGAATAGTTAAAAAACCAAACCGAACCGAAATTAATAACCGAGAGAAACCAAAACCAAAACCAAACTCATTAGAAATTACAAAAAAACCCCAAAAAAATTATAGTTTTTGGTTTTTAATATAAAATAACTGAACCGAACCGAACCGAAACCGAACCAAAACCAATCGGTTGGGTTTCGGTTTTTGTTCTAAAATAATCAAATTGAACCGAAACTGGTTGGTTTGAACCGGTTTCGGTTTTATTTTTTTAAATTCGGTTTGGTTATTTTTTTAGGTAAAAACCGAATCAAACCGAAAATCATCACCCCTAATAAATTATAACATGTTAACATGTACCTCTAATCCTAGAGTGGATCATTAGATTTCAGTTGATTATCTTGCTTTTGTATTAGGTTTAACTATATAATTCATAGGCAAAACTTAAGTAAGTATTTAAATGTTGTTAACTTAACTTTCTTTTGAGTTATGTAACCAAGTATAATATAGATGTTTATGAAACTAATACTTGTAATGCATTAAATTATCTTAGTGAACCAAATATAAATGTATTTGATGATGGTGGTGTGTGTGTGTGTGAGAGAGAGAGAGATATGGTTAATTCTTATGAAAAGTATTCAATATAGAATTGTTGTTTTTAAATGATATGGTTGTGAATGAGTTTGAGGAAAGGTCCAAGATGATTGGACCATGATTATGGCATTGTTTTGGGATGTATAGAAGTGTGTCGATAACTTGGAATAGTTCTACTATAATGACAACTCTACTAAAATTATGATAGCAATTTGGATAGAACATATGTAGCTAATGCCATAAAAAAAATTTTGCCATGGTTTTGGTTACCATATGGAATAGACATGGGGTTTTGCATGCTAAAATTTGGGGAAGTTACATATTAATACTATAAATAAAATCTTAGAGTAGATATTAGAGGAGAGGACACATAAAGAAAACACAAAATGTTTCCCACAAAAAAAAAACCAAAAATCACTCTCACAAAAATAAGAAATAAAATAGAAATAAAAAGTTAGTAAAAAAATTCTAAAAAAACAAACCGTTAAAAAAACTTTTCCCTTTTCCAAAACTAAAACCAATCATAATCACCCTCTTTCCCTTTCCCTTTTCACCATAATCTGATCATATACAACTCTCATTTTTTGTTAACCTCCCAATGCAACTAAGCATTGTTCCACGTCTTGCGTCGAAGTCCCAATAACCTATTAGAGTCTCTTCTCTATAGTAGCAAAAAACAGCCTTAACAAACCCTCAACTGAAACCAAACCAGTTACAGATTGAACCAACTCCCAATTATTAATCTGTCATTAATCTACCACTTCCACACCTATACTAACCAAAACCACAACCACCATCCTACAACCAAACACCACAACAAATCGTTCTCAAATTGGTACAAAAATGAACTTCAATCACAACCTCAATTAATCCCCAAATCAACCTCAATCATAACACAAATCAACCCATAAGTAATAACAACCAAATCAACCTAAAATTCTGATTGATTCTATTTTTTTTTTAGGTCCAAAGTCAATAAATGAAATCATTGTCTAACATTTCCTTCATTGTCCATACATGTCATTATTATCTGGGTTGGTTTCAATAGCTTTTAGTCGATGTTATTAGTTCTTAAAGGTCATTTTCAAACTCTAAATCATTTTTTTGTTGAATAATTCTAAATGTATCGTTGATGTTTTTGAATTTTTATTTTTGTGTATTGTATGGATATTTGTGATTGTCTAAGTCAATGTGTTAATCTTGGGGGTACGATACTGTTAGGGATTTATTTTTTATGGTTTTAAATATATGAGGCATGATAGTTTGGTCCCAAATTAGAAATTTTAAGTATTGTGTTTGAATTATTATATAAGCTGTCATTATTTCAAAAATTCAACCAGCTATAGACTGAACCAAGTCTCAACTATTAATCCATCACTGATCTATAACTTAGCATCACCACTGCCACACCTATACTGTCCAAAACCACAGCCACCAACCCATGACCAAACACCACCATGAATTAGTCTTGAATTAGTCTTAAAATCAACTTCAATCATAGCTTGAATCAACCCAAAACTAACAACGACCAAATCAACCCAAAATTTTAACTGATTCTGGGTTTTTTTTGCTGGTCTAAATTCAACATATGGAATCCATATGTTGTCACTACCGAACATGTCATTTACTATTCATGCAGGTTACTGTTATCCAGGTTAATTTCAACAACTTCTAGTTGATGTTATTAGTTCTCAAAGGTTATTTTTAAACCCCAGATAATTTTTATGAATAATTTTAAATGTATCGTTGATTTTTATGAATTGTATGGATATTTGTGATTGTTTGTGTGTTAATCATAGGGGTATGATGTTGTTGAGTATTTATTTTTATAGTGTTAAATTTCCAAGGAATAACAATTTGGTCCTCAGTTTAGAAATTTGAAGTAATGTGTTTGATTTATTATATAAGCTGCCATTATTTTGAGAACTCAATCCAGGATCAAATGACTTGTTAACAACCCCTATCCTTGGATGTTGATTATTGGATAATTGAATTGGTAATGTATGTTTTTGTCTCTTGTGATGTTGTTTTTATATTTATTGAGTTGTAAATAATTGGTCACTTATTTTGAAATCTTAACCCAGAATTAGAGGACCCATTCTCAGCTCTTATAATTGGATGTTGATTATCGTATATTTGAATTGATAAATACATATTTTTGTCATTTTTTTTATTTTTGTTTTGTGGTGTTGTTATTTGCTATTATTTATTTCAAGAACTCAACCCAAGATTAAATGACTTGTTCTTGACTTGTATCATTGGATATTGATTATTAGGTATTTTAATTGTTTATATATATCAAGTCCAATGTCTGTTCTTTCATTAGAGTGGGGATTAGTCTTTTTTTAGCCCATATCCAAAATCACTTTTTAATTTAATTTAAAATAAAAAATATTAGGTTTAGGCAATTCCCAAGCATAACATACAGATTTCATTTTAAAACAATCAAAACGTAACTTACCTTAGGTAGATGTAATATGGTGACCATATCTTCATTATTGCATAATCAGCCCTTTGCCTAGAACCTCTAAATGATCTATTAGGGTTCTTAGTTACAATAAAACTAGGTAGCGACTTCTTTATCTATTTTTACCCTTAACTCGCCTAGATGTCTCTTATGAAAAATAACGACTCCACTAGGGATTTATTAAGGGCTACACTTTGTTTTGCTTATTTGAAAATGATTGGCTTATTATGCATTTTATTTTTATGTGATTGCCTATATTTTGTGATTTTTTTCTCTTAATTATTTATTTATTTGTTAATTTCATATATCTTGTTATCATACATATAGGATTGGATATGGAGTTGTGTCATGCTTCTACTGCATGTCATTTTCATTTGCATCACTTTAGGTTTGTATGAGGAATTAATGGTACCTTAATGGGTTCCACCCTGGACTAGCATGCATGAAACCTTAGACTCTCGTTGAAAGTGTACTTGGTTGTGATTAGTAGCTGATATTGCATTACCTCAGTCTATACTATTTACACCTTAGGCATTGGGTCGACCTTTTAAAGATTGTCTATCTAAGCAATAAAGGATCCCTTTTTAGACCATAGGTTAGCAAACCTACTTGCATATAATGACTAAAACCTTCCCCTAAGACCTATTCTTGTGAAATATTGGGCTGATGTGCAAAATAATCAAGATCATCAGGTATATCCAAGAACAATTCCAATAAAAGTCTAACTGCTAACAAAGAATTAAAAGGTGTTGTTTGAATAAAGAATTTCAACATAAACTACGTAATATAAGACATTTTCACAAGAAACCCATTCATTACAGGCTTTTAAGATTTACTTAGGAAAATGTCATGAGTTCATTATGATAAAGCTTTTGTGGTGTAGATTTCTTCTTAAGAGTAAGTCGATTAGCATTAAAAAAAAAAAAGAGTTGATTTGTATGTTAAATTAATGAACCATTTCTTTCTATTTTTGGATGAATCAAAATCTTGAACTTTTCTTCTCAAAATATACAAGTTAATGCATTGAGTTGTTTTAATATTTTTTGGATGAAAATAGATTTCAAATTACCTTCTCATAATATACGAACAATATGCTAAATCATTTCCCATATTTTTTAATGAATGAAAATTTTGGCATTTATTACCAAAATGGATGGATTAATATATTCAATAATTTATCTACGATAAACATTTTTATTGTAACATCTCAATTACTAGGACAATACATCAATCATAAGATAGAAAAAACATGGTAATTTATTTTTTTTGAGATCGAATTCATGCAAGGTTCACTGAAATTTCTACCAAAATTTCAATAGAGTTTCCTCTATAAATGAATATACCAAGTTATCGACAATTGCCTTCATTTTAAAATCTTTATAACCACATAGATCATTCACCTTATTACCCATTTTGTGTCATCTTGACCTCAAAAACATTCTCAACGTCATATATGCATTTCACCTTTCAGTATCAGTATCATATACATTCACAACAATATAACTCAAAATATACGCTACGAAAAGGAACCTATTAAATCACTTATACATGTTGATCCTAAGACATACATGTGTGTGTATGTGTGTGTAAAGAGAGAGAAAGAGAGTATATTAGTCTAAACATGTATAGAAATTATTTATGAAAAATACTTAGTTTGCATCTTACATAAGGTATTTGTCTAAGGACATCATTATATATATAGAATAACATCATTATGAAGGAAAGAGTTTTGTTTCTTTTTGTTTAAGTTACAAAATTTATTACATGCACAACAAAAGTTCTTAATGTCCTGAAATCTATCTATCGCCTAATTACTTGGTCTACCAATATGCTTAGGTCCTACAACAAAGATTATTTAAGCAAAATTTTGTATTTCAAAAATAGTTTTACTTTTAAGTGTAACAAAAATGAGAGTACTCATTATTCCTATCAAATCTTCTAGAAGTTTTCATGAATGATGATTATGACTTTCACAATAATTACACAGAACATGTATGCACATATTAATAAATTAACTAACATGCAAAATCACTCAAAATCTTTATGACAACTTCACCATACTAGTCTTTATAGTTCAATGGTTTCTGAAACCTTTGGTAAACATCTCAATGTTTGCTTTCGCTCATTTCAAAAGCAACTCAAATTCATTTCTTTCTAAAACTTCAAAAACAATCCCAACATTTACTTTCGTTTATCGCGAACACAACTTCAATTTCATTGGTCTCTGAATACTTTAGAAACAATCCCAATATTGATTTTCGCATATTGCAAAGGCAACTCAAATTCATTGGTTTTTGAACCTTGGGAAACAATTCCAATATTGGCTTTCGATCATTGCTAAAACAATTCAAATTCATTGGTTTCTAAAACTTCGGAAACAATCTCAACATTGGCTTTTGTTCATTGTGAAAGAATTCAAATTCATTGGTTTCTGAAACTTTAGAAACAATCCCAATATTGGCTTTCATTCATTGCGAAAGCAATTCAAATTTATTGGTTTCCAAAACTTCAAAAACAATCCCAATATTGGCTTTCACTCATTGTGAAAGCAATTCAAATTCATGGTTTTTCAAAACTTTGGAAACAATCTCAACATTAGCATTCACTCATTTCGAAAGCTATTCAAATTTATTGGTTTCTGAGACTTCAGAAACAATCTTAATATTCGCTTTCGCTCATTGCGAAAGCATCTCAATTTCATTTAACCTCACATCATATTCATAATTCATCCATATTACTATTATGTTCAATATTCATCACTAATCCAAAAATTCAGATCTAACTTCATGAGTTGTAAGCAATTTAAATTCATCGATTTCCGATAACTTCGAAAACGATTCCCGCATTGGTCTTTCGCTCGTTATGAAAGCATTTCAATTACATTAATCGTACATCATATTCATAATTGATCCACATTACTTTCATGTTTCAGCATTCAACATAAATTCAAAAATTCATATATAACTTCATTCCTTGTGGACGAGATTTCATTACCTCCTTCTCTGGTTGAGTGAGCTCCTCCGATAGAAGATCTTATACCAGTGTCCCCCATGAACCATACAAATATTTTATGTCAATACATTCTTTAACAAGTTTACATACTCATTCTTTACATAAGAATTACTTCTTTTAACTTTATATCAAAATTAATTATGTTCAAACAATACATAACAAGTGCAATAGAATACCATTTAGTGTTTCTCCCCCCACTATAGTTGTAGAACTCGGTTTTATTTGGGGTTTATTTCTTTAATAGGCTAAGACACAATTACACAACTTTGATGAAGAGGGTTAAACCTAGTTCTGCCATTTACACACTTAAATTTGTCGAAATACAATGGTACGCGGGTCTGACCTGTAATGTACAGCCTGACCCCTTCCCAGTGTTGTATCCATATCTGGAGTTCTATAACTCCAAATGGAGTAATGTTTGTTCCCTATAAAATTTAGCATCATTGAATATATTTTTCTTAAAGACATTTACCCTAAAGTTTCTCAATTGTAAACCTAAATTTTCAGTTTAAGGTCTAGTGCACATTATGTCTAGAATTTTACAATCTGGCCTATCTTCGGGTTTTTACCAATATCTAGAGTTATTCTCTATTTACTTAATCTCATGTATTCATGTTTTAGGAGTTTACATTTATCCAAGATGAAAACAAGAAATGCTCGGTGAAGTTACTCGTGATAGTGACCTAATGATACATTAGACCAATAAGAAAACATTTAGACCTTGAATCTTTAAAAGGCATACCCATAGAGTTTGGTTGCTATAAAATTAGACAAAATCTCCCTCTATAAAAATTACAAATCATAGTGATTATTGGGTTCTTAATTAGCTTCAAGCATTTAACAACTCTCGTCACCCCTCATGAAATGCTACTTCATATTCAATCCAATTGAGTATTCATTTATTTTAGCATGTATGTTCATATGTATGTTCATATTCAATCCAAACATAAATTGTCCTCCAAAGACCAAGCTTCCCCTGTGCACCTACAACACTAGACTTTCTTGGAGCAAAACTACTAGAAGGAAATAAAACATATGAGAAACAAGATAGTAGACTCATTAGTTTGCTTAAACAAAGCCTTTTAACTAGGTCATTTAGGGAATGGCCTTCCAACGAAGAGAATAATTTAGAAAAGTATACCCTATAGCTCATATTTGTTGCTCCTAGAACTCTAGATGTGCCACCTAGTTTTCACCCACATCTGATAGGGATACTTATCAAGAGGTTATAGTTTATACTGGATTCCTGAGAGTGTCTTTGATGCTTAATTTCCAAGAGCTTCTTATCCTCTATTGGTATTACCTTTTTATCATTAGGTAGGGTTGGCCCTACTTTTGTAACCTACTATAGATAAAGTAGTGAATGAAAAACCTAAGAACAAGACGGGGGCTAAAAAATTCTTGTGAATTGAAGAATGTCTAAGAGAAATTATAGGTTTGGATTTATAAGATTCTGTAAAGGCTTCAAAGATATGCCTAGTGTAGGATGTAATTGTCCCATGAAAGTTCAAAGTGTCTAAATTCACCAGGTACCCAGGTGTTGAGTGCCCCGAGACCCACTTAAGGATTTACTATAGTAAAATGGTAGAGGTGATCAATGATGATAAGCTTCTTATCCATTCTTCCATTAAAATATAAGTGGTGCTACCTTTTGTTGGTATATAAGGTTGTATGGGATCAAGATCAAGAAATGGAAAGATTTGGCTTATGCTCATATGCCAATACAATTTCAATATAGAGGTAGCACCCTGACCATTCAAACTTACAGGTAATGGAAAAGAAGGCCAAAGAATCCGTAAACAAATATGCTCAGTATTGATGAGAAATGGCTACTCATATCCAATCACCTCTATTGGAAAAATAATTGGTCTCTCTTTTTATTATTTTTTTTCAAAAGTCCATTTTATAGGTATTTATTGAGAAATGGACTTGCTAGTTTTGTTAAGATTGTACCTGTGGCTAAATGAGTAGAGCATATCATTAAAGCTGGTAGATTTAGCAAAATAATTGAATCTAGTTCAAAGAATTGGAGAGAATTTTAATAAAAAGAAATAAAGAAAAGTGTATCATGTGGCTGATCAACCAAAAGGATATAGAAACAACCATGTGAGACCTTTTCACCCTCACTTTTCTCAAAGCAATATGATTAACTCTATTTTTCCACAATATCCTCCACCTTATCATACATACCTCACACCATCAAACATCTCAACTACAACCATCACCAATATATTTTCCCAGGCACCACTTCAAAACAATCAATAACCTTATTACCAAAACACCCAACATTTTAACTTGAACCAACATTCATACCACCATAAAACTCAACCTTATCCTTATCATTGAAATGCCTAGAAAGTAAGCTGAAATCAAGAAAAACTACCACCCCTTTCAATGCATTTAGCCAAGTTATACTAACACTTGATTAAGGTAGATCAAGTCCCCTACATCCCTTACAAGCACCTTACCCATACTAATACAAACCTGAGAAGAAATGTGACTACCATTCATGTGTAATTGGGCACAACATTTAGATGTGCGATTCATTTAAAAAGCATGTTCGTTTGTTAATTAGGGATGGATGCATATGCTTTGAAGAAGAAGCAAACACTCAAAATGTAAACATCAAACTTTTTCCAAACCATACTAACATCAATGTTGAGGGTCTGAATGCACTGACTATAATTTTCTTTTTGTTCTTTTAAAAAAGAGAGAAATATAAAAATAGAAAGTTTTTTTAAAAGGATTGATATGTTTACCTTTGCTATGCTATGCATTTTATTTTAGGCCAACCTCACCTGTGGCGTACCCCATCACCGAGGTCATAATATAAACCACATGATACACATACATGCAATGCAATGAAACTATGTTTTTGGATTTTTCAAAAATAATGAGATGTAAACTTGAAAATGCTTATATGCATGTAAATATGGAAAAAATGGCACAATTAGAAAGAAAAAAAATGTGCTTGAAAGTTTTCTTAGAAAAATGAACCTATTATAATAAGTAAGAGGTTTGACCCATTATGCAAGAGTTCAAAACATTTTTTTTATTTTTAAAAGAAGACATGGAAAAACAAAATGGCTAAACTTAGGTCATGTTTAGTAACACAAAATAATTTTATATTTTCATTTTCATTTTTCTTCTCTTTTTCTAGTTTTTCTTCTCCAACAGTAAATAGGAAAATATGGTTTTTTAAAGTTACAAAATATTTTTTCAACCCAAAAAACTGGAAAAATGTTCATATTATATTGCTTTTCATTTGGAGAAAAATAGCAAAATGTAAATCGAGTTCAAATTAAACCTATTTTCTATAATATTCTTTATATTTTGATATACACAAATATTTTCTTATCATTATTTTGAGAGAATGTTTCACCTTATCAAATTGAAAGAGACAAAAAATAAATATAAAAAAACATAATATTTTCACTGATAGAGAGTATTTACTTGAATGCCTTCTTGAAGCAATTAAAATTATTTTTTGATTTGCAATGGCTTCTTTAACTAAAACTTATTTTTTGATTTTTACACCTATTAACAATATTAATTAAGATACAATAAATTCTTAATGATTATTATAATCATTTCACAATTGATTTGCAATGGCTTCTCTAACTAAACTTATTTGTTGTTGTTAAGACATATTTACTTGAATGCCTTCTTGAAGCAATTGAAATTATTTTTTGTTGTCATAGTGGATAACTTGGAATAGCATTTAAGATGTTAAACATAGCCTAGCATTTCTAACCTATTTAATCAAACAATAGCTTTATGTATATTAAGAATGCAACCATCAATTATAGTTAGAATTGAAAAGAAACAGTCTTATTATAACTTAATTTTAGACCCCTAAAATCTTCTAAAAATTCCATTAAATGTTTCTTTCAGAAAAATTCATTTTTTTTTAAACAAATGTTTTTAGAAAACATACAAGAATTTAATTTGTAGCTAGTAAGAAATCAAAATGGATAGGAAGTTTATTGTTTAATTGAAGAAAATTGAAAGAAAGGGATGAAAATGGGAAGAATTGAAAAACCAAGGATCAAAATGGAAAATATGGCAAAGTTGAGTAGTACAATTTGGTCAATTTGAGGACTTAATTGAAGAGAAAAATCAAAGATTGGAGAAAATTTGCATAAATTGGAAAACCAAGGACCTAAATGAAATCGGTGACAACTTGGAATGGCTTGATTGATTCAATCAGGGCTTAATTGAAATAAAAATCAAGATTAAAAGTTAAATTGGTCAAAATTGAAAGAATCAAAGATTTAGGGATTAGATGCCACTTCGGGTGAAGTTTATTCAGGGACCTAATTAAAGATAATTTTAAGATTAGAAAAGCTTTTGGAATTGGAGGTATATGATTGATTTATTCAGGGACCTAATTAAAGATAATTTTAAGATTAGATGACACTTCGGGTGAAGTTGCATTTAATCTAAAAAGCCAATGACCATTTAGTAACTCATGCAAAAGTTCAAGGGCTTAAATGAGAAGGGCCAATGGATAAATTGAAAGGATTTTTTAAAATAAAATTCAATTAGGGACTACATTGAAATTTTCATACATTAAAGATCAAAAGTTCAGGTCTAAAATGTCCCCCACATGTATAGCTATGAAATAAGAAAGAATGGAATGAATTTCATCATCAGGTACACATCTACGAATAATCTGATCAGAACCTATTTTCCAAATGTACGGTTCATCCCATACATAATACTTAGAGTCATTTTAATTTTTTTTTCCTTTGCTTTATTCAAATCATTAGGTAATTTTCCAGTAACTATGAGATTTACAATATTAGCAAACCAAGGTTCCTTACCTTGCAGATGTGAAAGCTGCTCATCGGGGAGCGTCTCCGAAATTGGTAATGATTCTTTCTCAAGTACAAGTTTACTCATGTGGTCTACTACAGAATTGTCAGCTCCTCTTTAATCTTTGATTTCCAAATCAAACTTTTTCAATAAAAGAATCCAACATATAAGTCTCATTTGGATTCCTTTTTTGCCAATAGGTATTTGAGGGCTGCATGATCTGAAAAAACAATCACTTTAGATCCTAAAAAGTATGATTTAAAGTGATATCCAATGCAAACACAACAGCTAGAAGCTCTTTTTCTATGGTTGAATAGTTTCATTGGGTGGAGTTCAGTGTCCTTGACTCATAGCAAATGATATGACTTTTCCTTTCATTTTGTTAACCAAGTATAGCACCAATGGCATATTTACTTACGTCGTATATGATCTCAAAAGGCATGTCCCAATTTGGTGGTTATACAATTGATGCTAAAGTAAGCAATGCCTTTAATTTGTCAAATGCTATTCGACAATCTTCTTCAAAGTGAAATGGCTCATCCTTTTGTAACAACCTTGATAAGGGTTGTGCAATTTTTGAAAAAACTTTGATGAATTACCTGTAGAATTCCGTATGGCCAAGAAAACTATGAATTCCCTTAACATTAGTAGGATATGGTAAGCTTGTAATCAAATCAACCTTGCCTTGTCAACCTCAATACCCCTAGGTGAAACTACATGACCCAAAATTATTCCCTGTTGGACCATGAAATGACATTTTTCATAATTTATAACCAAGTTTGTGTTATTGCAGCATTTTAAAACCTTACCCAAATGATCTAAACATTGATCGAAAGAATTACCATAAACAGTAAAGTCATCCATAAAAATTTCAATATAATTTTCAATGAAGTCAGAAAAAATGCTCATCATACATCTTTGAAATGTACCTGGGCATTACACAATCCAAAAGGCATACGCTGGTAAGCAAAGGCTCTGAATGGACAAGTGAAGGTTTTATTTTCCTGATCTTCTTGAGCTATAACTATTTGATAATAACTAGAAAACCCATCTAAGAAACAGAAAAATAACTTACCAGCTAGTCTTTCAAGCATTTCATCGATGAAAGGAATTGGGAAATGATCCTTTCTTATGTTAGCATTCAACTTACTGAAATCAATACACATTCTCCACCCATTCTTAACTCTTATGGGAATGAGTTCATTTTGTTCCTTGGGAATAAGTGTGAGACTAGTCTTCTTGGGAACAATATGCACTGGACTTACCCATTGACTATCAGAAATGGGATAGATGATCACTTGGTCCAATAACTTCAAAATCTTTATCTTAACAACCTCTTTTATGGTTGGATTCAGCTTATACTAAGGCTCTCTTACTGGTTTGGCATCTCTTATAAGTAAAATTTGATGCATACAAATTACAGGGTTGATCCCTTTTATGTCCACCAGTATTCACCCAATCGTTGTCTTATGTTCCTTCAAAACCCTTAATAACTTTTCCTCTCTAACTTTGGTTAGATTATTTGCAATAATCACTAGCAGGGTTTCATCCTCTTCCAAGTACAAATACTTCAAATGTATGAGCAAAGACTTCAATTCCAATTTTGAGGCCTGTTCAACAGAAGGTAAAACCCTTTCATAAGAAACTGTTAGTTGTAAAGGTGAGTTAACCGACCTATGTGGCATTGCAGGTAGTGAATGCAAAGAAATAATTGTTTCTTTTATGTCTTCATTACTCTCCAACCTAGCATCCTTATCTATCTTGTTATGTTGTAACACGAAGTTCAACTTATCTTCCATGAAATTCTGCTCAAAATTATCTTGCATAATAAGGTCAATAACATTAATATGAAAAACAAATTCAAAATCTTTTGGATATTTCATAGCATAAAAAATGTTAAAAGTTATTATTTCTTCATCAAATTCAAAAGAGAAAGTTCATTTATGCACATGAATCTTAGTTCTTGTTGTTTTCATAAATAGTCTGTCTAACAATATATGAGTTGAAGTTGAAGCAAATTGATCAACCATGTCAATGATGTAAAAATCCACAGGAAAAATCAGTTCATTAACTCTAACAAGAACATCCTCAACAATATTGTTAGGGTATGCATGAGGCTTATCTGGTAATTGAATTATTACCCTTGTTTCCTTTGGAGGACCTAGATTCAAAACATTATAAATTGAAAGTGGCATAACATTAATCGATGCTCTTAAATAAAGCATAGCCCTTTCCAACTTATGATTGTCAATCACACCGGGTATAGTGAACATACTTGGATCATTGCATTTCTAAGGCAATTTTCTTTGTATGATTGCGGATACGTTCTCTCCCACTCTAATTTTCTCTTCATTTTTCTGCTTCTTTTAGTTGGTGCACAACTCCTTAAGAAATTTGACATATCATGGAATTTGCTTAATCGCATCCAGCAATGGAATATTGACTTTCACCTTTCGAAAGGTCTCTAAAATTTCATACTCTGCCTCTTCCTTCTTTGTTATAGCCAACCTACCAAGAAATGGAGGAACCAAAAAATTTTAAATAGGAAAAACAAGTGTTTTACTTACCTCTTCAGTTGCTGCCACTAAGGTTGTTGGTTATGTTTCCATTTTTTTTCTCGGATATTGTCAAATCTGGTAGGGTAGTCTACACCACTTCCTTTCCACTTCAAAGAGTTATGGCACTAGCATTCTCTCTTCGGTTAATCTCTGCTTGAGATGGTAGCTTCCCTTTACTAGTCTGAAGTTTATTCAATGATGATGCAAGCTGTGAAACTTGGGTTTCCAAATTTTGGATGCTCGTTTCTTTTTTCCTGTTGGAACATTTGTGTGATAGAGGCTAAAGATTTCACAATTTCTTCTAAAGACATACCTGATTTTGATGCCTTGTTAGGTGGAGGGGCTAGTCTATTATGACCAAAAGACTAATATTGTTGTTGGTTACTTGGCTATCCATATCTCAAGTTCAAGTGGTCTCTCCAACTAGGGTTATATTGGTTTGAATATGGGTCATACTTTCTCGGTTGGTTTCCAAACCCGTTTATCACATTCACTTGAGGAACTGCCTCCTCTTGAAGTTATGACACATATCAGTGGAGTGTTCTGAAAATGTACAAATGCCACAAACTCTGGACTGTTTAACCTTTCCTAAAGCTACTTGTTTAACCAAAAAAGTTAGTTATGAAAGTTGTGTTTTAATGTTGGAATGCATTACCTCATTTACCTTTCTGAGCGTGTGGTCTACCCTGACTCCAAATTGTTGAGTTTGCTACCATCTTAGAAATTAAATCTCTTGCTTCTTCAGGAGACTTTTCTATAAGTGCTCCACCACTCGCAGCGTTTATCATGCTTCGCTTCATTGGTAATAACCCTTCATAAAAATATTGCAGCAATAATTGATCAGAAATTTGGTCTTGTGGGCAACTAGCGCACAATTCACTAAAAGGAACCCGGTACTCATATAAACTTTCTTCGTTGTTTTGGTGAATCCCACTAATTTCCTTTTGAATTGTTCCAGCCCTGGAAGCTGGAAAGAAGTTTTCCAGAAACTTTCTCTTCAAGTCAATTCAGGTTCTTATTGATCCTAAAGGAAGGTAGTAAGCCAATCCTTTGCTTTGTTAGCCAATAAGAACGTGAAAGCTCTCAATTTAAAAATTTTCCTCTATCACTCCTTGTGGCTTCATGGTTGAGCAAACATGGAATTCTTTCAAGTGCTTATAGGGGTCCTTACCTGTAAGACCTCGGAAAGTTGGTAGTAAATGAATCAAACTAGATTTTAACTTAAAATGCTACATCAATATTTGAAAATTCAATGCACAAAGGTTATTGGTTCACATTGGGAGTTGCTAACTCCCTTAATATTTTATGTTCTGCTATGCTTTTAGAGACTTTTGCTTCTCTTTTTCTTTTAAAATCTCTAGTTGAAAGCGTTAAGGTTGGCAAGTTCCCCTCTTGTCTATTTTCCTTCCTATTTGCTCTTGTGGTTCTCTCAACTTCTGGATAAAAAACTAGTTCACTTGTACGAGAAGATCTTAGCATAAATCAGTTCATTATTTAAATAAAAACTTCCCCGGCAATGACGCCAAAATTTGGTTGGTCATCAGAACCACTAAAATATAATTCTGACATAACTATCACAAACAAAATAAATTTGTAGTATGATCGTGAAAATCAGGTCAAACCCAAGGAAACTTTTGTTTAATCTTCCTACAATATACTAAAATAAAAAAAAAACAGGGGATTTAAATAAAAAATAAAAAAAACAAAATTCTGAAAATAAAAAAAATTGATATGTTGTTAACTCAGTTCAAGGGTCCACACAACCATTCCTATAAATTTATTGATCATAAAAGTAAAATAAATATTCTTTCACATCAAACAAATAAATTCGATATCTTTTAAAGCTGGGGGAAATCGTTGAGATTACGAATAAATTAATTAGACAAAGCTCTCTAATCAATTTCTTACCATCAAGTGAATTTAATATTGAAAGCAATTATCATTCACTCGGTAGTAGCCTTAGGAGTAAAGTCTATGAAATTATTCTAAACAAATATTCAAAAGCTTGGGAATTTAACTTAGTTTATTATTTCCTAATAAATCAAGATGAGAGTTGTAGCAATCAATTTAATTATTTTGCTTCTTACATAAATAAACAAGATAAGAACATAAATAAGATATAAGTTAACTAAGTAAAGGAAAGGAAATGAAAAGCATAAACAAGAGATTAATATAAACAAAACTTAAGCATTACAAAAATATAAGGAGAGAGAGCAAGAACATGATCTTGATCTGAAAACCAAGATGCCTAAATGCATGGCAAATGCCTCCTTTTATAGGACAAAATTTGAAACTATTGATTTGATGACTAATTGTTGAGTGGGTGGCCATATCTTGACTTGGTGACAATCCTTATCTTCTTGTCTGAACAAAACGTCATTGCTAACATCAGAATTTGAACAGATTGTCTATATGAAAGTTTTAGGAAATTATCTCAGCATTCCAAAAAAAAAAGAATCGGTGCATTTGGACTTCTAG
>Ga0307517_10004511_pt1 | contig 21377 bp, 3 predicted proteins | sample 23_EM_MG_FD_194515 | JGI IMG/M metagenome (GOLD analysis project Ga0307517, IMG submission 194515) | Populus trichocarpa ectomycorrhiza microbial communities from riparian zone in the Pacific Northwest, United States - 23_EM | ecosystem: Host-associated > Plants > Roots > Unclassified | place...
TGCCATGTAATTGAGGCATATGCGTCCTTCTCCAACCTCAAAAGGTGGTGTTCTGCTATGTCTTTTGAATCATCTCAACAAGGGCTATAGGTTGAGGTGGCACGTGGTGGATTATAGGCGGTGTGTCATCAACTTCCCGCTCTTTTTTTTCTCGCTTGACATCGTGTTTCATGTCATGCTTTCTCAATTTTCTCTTATGTCAATTTTTTTTCTTTTGATTTCTATTTGTTTTTTTCTTTGAGCCTTTCTTATTGAAATATTTTTACAATATCATTATTTGATATTAGATTGATTATGGATTGTGCTTTATTTTTTTATTTGTTATGTATGGGGTAATCTTGATTTTATAACTCGGGTTGTGGGTTTGGTAGGTTAACTCATGTTGACTTGAATTGTTTCTTTTGGGTAGTCTGTCATCAGCATCATGTTTTCCCTTCCTCTTTTTTTTATCTCTCTTCACCTTGGGTTTCATGCCATTCTACATCAATTTTCTTTTATGTCAATTTTGGTCCTTATTCTTTTTATTGCTATTTATTTTTTCTTTGGGTTATTTTTTTATTTAATTACTTTTCAATCCCATCTTTCGGTATTAAATTGATTGAAAATTAAGCTTCTTAATTATTATTATTTCAAATTGTTCTCTGTATGGGGTAATTTTGGTCTCAGGACTCAGACAACGAGTTTGGAAGGTTGACTTGGATCATTTCTTTTTAGAGTTCTTTTTAATTTTCTCTCAATTTCATCCTAAAACATTTGGTTAGTTGGGAATTGGATTTTGTAATTTTTTTCAATTTTTTTTCTAATGGGTTATCTCGGATTCATAATTTTGGTCGTAAATTTTACAGGTTAACCCAGGTTGCCTCAAGTTTTTTTTTAATTTATCATTCTTTTAGATTGATTTTTTTTCAAACTTGCCCTTCAACATTCTATTGGTTTAGGAATTGCCTCTGAATCTTTTTTAGTTTTCTTTTTATAGGTTTATCCTGTTTTCATAACTCGAGTCGCAGGTCTGGCAAGTTTACTCGGATTGACTCGAGTTGTCATTCTTTTACTTTATTTTTAAATTGAATATTTTTTCTCATTTTTATCCTTTGACATTAAGTTGATTGGGAATTGAGTTTCATAGTTTATTTTGATTTGTTTTCTATAAGGCTATCATGGTCTCATCACTCAGGTTATGAATTTTACAGGTTAGCCATGGTTGACTCAGATCGATCCAATATATCATCGTCTCAATATTTAAAAAAAATATATCATTCAACATATCACCAACTCAATATCTAAAAAGATATCATTCAATATACATTAGATTTTGAGATTGTGATTAGATTTTTTTTATTGCTAGAAAACAAATTAATAATGCCTTTATATTTTTTTTATATTAAAAAAAATTAATAACGAAGGCCAAGAATCTAACTGATGAAAGGCTATTGTGCCACTACCTTTCAAATTGGGGGACAAAACAATTCAATTGTTTTTCTTCTTCTTCTTCTTCTTCTTCTGAAAACATATAGATCAAACCTACAACCTTCTAAATAAGGCAAGAAACCAAGTTCCACTCGGCTACAAAACCGTCGAGCCTGCAAAACGATGTTACATGCATAGTTTTGAAACTCGGTCCGGCAAGTCGACCTGGGACCCGGCTGACCCGGGGCTGGAACTGGGCCGGGTTGAAGAAAAAATAGAGGAAGGAAAAAACCGGTGTGACCCGACAAGACCCGATCAAAAATCCGGTTGCAACCCTTTGAGTTTTGTTTTCTTTTTACTAAAACGACGTCGTTTTGATTTTAAAAGAACTTGACCCGGGCGACCCGGTCAAAACCCGGAACCCAGGTTTTGAACCGGACCGGGTCTGAAAACTATGGTTATATGCATCTGCAGAGTCAACAAAAAGCATGGAAAAACAAGGAATTTTCTTCTAGCTTTATGTTATGCTCCATGGGAACCCTAGTCTATTCATACTTTTGCAAGAAGCAACGTTCCACTCGTTAAAAAACCAACGGTGCCTGCAAAACGCTGATGCATCTATTGATTGAATCAACAAAAAGCATGAAAACCAAAGAATTTTTTCTAGCTTTTTGTGATGCTCCAAGTATATTCATACTTTTGCTTGGTCCACACACTCTTGTAGCGCTATATCAACCTTTTGTTTGCTTACCATTGCAAGATGGAAGAGGGTGGATGGTGACTTACGCACCTATTCTGGTTATGGTGGGCATGGCTAAGGCTCTAGAAATGGAAAGGAACTGGATCCTTTTGCATCTTTCTTACCAATTGGACACTTTGTGCTTGGGTCGTTATTTGTTAAAGCATAATTTGGGCTACTTTATTTCTTATAAATTGGCTTTCTTACTGGGGTAGCCAGTGATGTAATTTTTTTGGATTGTTTTTATATGGGCTTTTTGTAGTCTAAACCCATTTGAATATGCTAGATTGTCTTCTTCTTCTTTTATTATTATTAGTATTATTATTATTATTATTATTATTTATTTTCATGGGAGCTAGTTTCTTCTTTTAAAATGGTCTGTGCTGTTGATAATTTGAAATTACAGGGTACTTGCTTTTTATTAAAATTTAATTTTTTATTTTAAGTTAATTTTTTTAGTGTTTTTAGATTATTTTAATATGCTAATATCAAAAGTTAATTTTTTTAAAAATATTATTTTAATATATGTTAAAAATAATAATAAAAAATTTTACCCTAACATTATTTTAATAAAAGTGCGCTCATTATTGAAAAAAAATAAAAATAAATAACAAGCATGCAAATTTCTCTTTCAATTTCAAGTACAAAAGTATGCTAGTCTATGCAAAACCTATAAATTTGGGCCTTTTGAAGCTTTTGATTCGTTTTTAGGCGCTAATAGAATTAAATGTCATCAAAGATATCGCCCCTTCAACTCCAATTATATAGTTTTGATGCGTGGAAAGTAGTTTAAAACATTTTTACAGCTAGAATAAATAAGAAATAAAAGATATATTTAACATAATATTTTAGATAATGATTTTGTTTTACCAATAAAAACTTATATGGATTAATTAATTTTTTAAAAGTTTACTAAACTAGCGTAAAATGAACGCTTTAAGGTCGTTTACAGGATTAATGTGTAAATTAATTCAAGGATTCTTTACAGTCGATTTAAAGAAGAAGAAGACCACAATGAAGGGGATTCTCTGTTCAGTATTGGTACATATGTTAAAATTAAATGTTCTTTTCTATTATTTATTTAGATCAAGCTAAAAATACTTTTGCTGGATGAGCCTCCATCTTTCCGATTCAATCACGAAAAGGTAACCTGCAAGAATTTTGGAGTTGCATTATACACAAATCAACACTACCAGGAACCAGGACGATAAAGATTAACTGGCAAGAATAACCTAGAAAATAGCAAGTAAATAAACTACTATGTCATTATCAGTTCGAAGTTGTTTGGATTTACGTAGTTATAATGTGTTTGAATGAGTCGTGAAACCGCAAGAAAAAATGAGATTAAATATGATTTATTGCTTGGTGCCATATATGATGTTTGTAAGAACTAGTGAATGAAAACAGAAAATATTTGCATGAAAATGAGTGTAACAAGCCAACCCTAGAGTAAGAAAAGGATCAACTGAGCTCATGCTCCTGGTATTGGTCACCAGAGAATCTGATGACTTGTCTGGTTCGAGCAAATGCCTTTGGCCTGCTGATAAATTCATCACCTGCCAAATAAAAACTGAGCTCAAAATTGAGAGTGTGTGACAAGAAGGGACTGAAAATTCGTAAGAGATCTCGTAGTCTCACTTGCTGCTTCAATCGCCGGTTCTCTTCTACTAATTGCTCCCCCTACAAATTAACCAAAACTAATATGAAATTGAATAGACAGTGACCATGGTAATCATTTGATAATCCAAGAAAGTATGGTAATAATATCAGTTTATGCTCATCATATATATGGCCGTGTTTGATTTTATTGATTCATGATTAAGTTTTGAATCTTAATTTATATTTTTTATGAATTTTTGCATGAATATCCTGAAAATGTTTGAGGTAAAGAATGTGACCTCGTTCTTGAGAGTATTGATCTCATTTATAATTTTACCCCCCTGGAGCAAATAGAAGTTGAAACATGTGTTAGGTATTGTACAGAGTTTTCAGCATACCTATCTACTGAATCAAGACAAGAAAAGACTACACAAACCTTTTCTTCCACGACGCGACACAAGCTTGTTTCGATTAATTTTTCTAATTTATGTAGTTCTTCCAAGTTCAATCCTTGTAGGTCTTCTCCCCTCACCTGGCTGTCATCAATGGATCATTATATGTCTCAGCATTGCAAATAGGAATGTTCATCTATTGTGGCAACAAGTATTAGTCATGTAAGTTTACCTCAGTTCACGGGTTTTCTCGGCTATTTCTTTGTTCAGCGTGGCATACACAGCACCATCAGGCTAAAAGGATAAAAGAATATTGCCTTTATTTAATGCATAAACATGCTATCTTATGGAATTTAATAATGTTAGATTATTGAAATGAGATCTCCTCCTTCTTCAACTTGGTTCAAAGTTTCTGAATCAGATTATCTAGCGTAAAGTTGCAAGCCATCATCCATTTTACGAGTTCAAACTATAAAATCAATATATATCACATCCTATTTCAAAGTCCTGAGTTATCATTCAGAGGCTGAGGCTTATGATCTAAGTCATAAGGGCATGATTTGGATAAAGAACTTGAGCATGAATCACACTTGTTATCTCAAATTGTTATAAAAACACTATAGCATGCAAATAGACTTACGATCTAAGTCAACATATGTGAGAGACGCAGCAAAACAAATTATACTTCTCTTCAACAATAAAAACAGACATATTTGAGTGAAAGAAAAGCTAGTGTCAGATAACCAATTCACCCAAAATGCTTAAGTTGTTAGGCTTGAAATTTATATTATTCCCTAACACGCCCACTCAAGTGAAAGCTATTTAGGCTTGAAATTTGAATTGATCCACACTACCTTGTGCTTAATTTTTAACAAATAAATAGGGATGATGAGATTTAAACTCGTGACCGCTTGGTCATCAAAACTCTGATACCATGTCAAAGAACCAATTCAACCGGCTAGGAAAATAATTTAATGGAAAATAATGAGAAAACAAAGAAAAACTAGTTATAATAAAATCTAGTCATGCACTTATTATTCAATCCACCGTTGGTCAGCAAGCAAAAAAGAAAAGAATTGTTGTTTGCCCTTTATTCATTTCCTCCTCTGATATGAAGAGCAATCTTCATATGGGTACAAATTCAAAAACTTGGTAAGCTAAAATATGAAAACTAATTACCTGCAGCTCAAGAGATGGTTGACCGAACATGTCGATGTTCTTTGGATGTAGATTGCGCTTTTCAATCACTTGCCCCATGCTTAAAGAACAAAAGGCAGGCCAAGTCATTTCTTGAATTATTGATTATGAAGATTAGGCAAAAACTAGCTATTTATTGTTAGAAAAATTAATTGCTAGCTACTTGGACTGTTCCAGGTATTATTTTAGAAAATACCCTCTCTTTTCTAATTATAAGTATGTTCTTTTTACAATAATAAATAGAAAAATATCAATTGAAAGGTAACTATCTCTTGTAAATAAAATCTCAGATGATGCACAAGCCAAGGGAAACACCCTGGCTTGAAGGAGTCATAGACTCATAATGGTTAAGGCAGGGTGATCATCAATATTTTTCCTTTTTTCGTTATTATTTATTTATTTTGTAAGCATAGTGACAAAAAGGCTCACCAAGAGGAAAGGGTGGAAAAAATTGTTGCTCCTATATATTTTACAACAGCAAACTACCAACCCTAGAAAGAAAGGCTAGCCAAAAACTTGGAAAATCCAAAAGGGAAAACAAAGTCCAAATAGAAAATGAAGAAGACTAGACATAGTGTCTACGAAATTATCCTTTACATGGGCTATTTTGTAATTATTTCAAATTCATTTTCGATTCAGTGGTTTTGTTAACATACAATATTACTTATAATTAGAGTAATTCTTTGAACCCTTACTCCAAATTCTAACTTCGCATGTGTGAATTACTAAAAAACTTTAATTCATTAATCAGATACTAAAAAATCAAGTTAAAACTTTAATTTTCATACTAAATGTGAATTACTATTTAACATTTTTTTTTCAGAATGGAAATGCATTCTCTGTTTTGAAGAAAAACTACATATTAAGGGAAAATGTTTATTGAAATTGATTGATTATTGGGATAAACACCGACAAGTTTATTTTTGAAAGATAAATGGCCAATAAGTTCTATAATATTTTTGTTAGACCAATTAGTTCAGTTTTCAGATTTCTCTTTAAGGTAAGTTTATGTCTTATTATATTTTCATATAAAATTCTAAAAATAGATTAAAAAAAATTTATGTCCTTTTTCATCTTAGAAAACACTTCCCAACAAGTTTTATTAAGTAATTTGTTTTTCAAATGGTAATTTTTTAAATAAATATAAATTTTCTTGAAAGATAAACTATAAAAATAAACTTATAGATCTTAAGAGTTTACCACAGATCTAGAACTAATTGGTAATTTGTCTTTTAAAAAAAACTTATATATACTTTTATCTTAGTTGTTTCATTATTATTTTATTCACTTAGTTGTTACCAAATGCTAGATGGACTCAACATTTTATGATTAAAACTCCATTTCTTAAAACACAATAAAAAAATTAGCGCGTGTTGGGCACGCATCAAGGCATCAACCACCCTGTCATCTTTGGACAGCGCGTGCGGTTGATTTCGACTACTAAAAACATCATTCTAGGGTGTCATTAGATTCATCTCGGTGTATCCTCCATGTTAAGGTGACGTGTGTAGAAAATGAAACTCTGGTTTGGCTTATGTGGACATTTCTTTCTTTTTTTGTCCTTTCTCTCCCTCGATTCTTGCACCCTACCCTGCAATTTTCAAATCAGCCCCTTAGCTTCTCTATGTTTTCGTTCTTTTTCCTGATCTTTTGGTTAATATTTGTTTTATTTCAAGTAACTTGTAAAAATCAAAATTTGCTTCAATTTTTTCCTCGTTTGATTTTTTTTTTACTTCTCTTTGTTTTTTATTTAGTCCTTGATTTTTTTGTTAATATTTCTTTTATTTGAAATAACTTATGAAAATTGAAGTTTGTTTCAATTTCATCCTCATTTGATTTTTAAAAGTTTTCTTATTAAGTTCTCAGTCTTTTAATTGTTATTTATGTCGTCTGTTATAGTAAAACTTTTTTGGAAATTCCACTCTCGATTATTTTTTTTCCTATTAGATTTTATCCTTATTCTTTAATTGTTTTTTTTCTTTGCTAAATTTTTTAGTTCGTTTTTTTAACACTTAATTTATCTTTCAACGTTGAGTTGATTTGAATTTAAACTTCTTGGTCAACCCTATTTTGGAATTTCATGGATTCCAATTTGAAAAATTAACTCCGCTTAGGGATGTTCGCTAGGGGTTACTATTTTAGATTTTATCCTTCGATTTTTATTTTATTGGAAATTAAGCTCATTGACTTTATATATGCTTTTTACATCCTTTGTTTTTTATTTGGTTAGGTTATCTAGGTCTTTTTATGTTTTTTTTTAAATATATTTTCTCAAAATAGTTTTTCTTTAATTAAATAGAATCGATTGATTGAATATAAACGAATACTCATTTCCTTGTATTTTCTTCAGTTTGTTTTTACAGAACATTGCTTTAGCGAACCATGCAACTTCTTTCAATGTTGTCTTGCATCCTTTTGCAATTGAATTTAAACCAACTCAGCAAGCTCTTTTGATTGTGGGTGATGTACACAGTCGAGTGGCCAATTTTTTCTCTCTCTCTCCTCCTTTCAAGTATCATATTGAAAGCTTATTTTTTTATTTATTATTGACAGGAATTTTTATATACGGTTCGTGTCTTACCGGATATTGGGTTCTTCTTGCTTTTTTTCAAAACGCAATCGTAGCACGGGTTCCAGAACTCTAGTTCATCATTATAGGCAGATGTAATCAATGCTCTTCGTCAAAGAATACATAGAGGTGGTACTATATTAGCTTAGGGGCATTGAAGTTTCAGAATTTGACCTTGAATTTTCTGCAAAATGAAGGCCTTACCTAATCGAGTAGTCTATGCCCTAAATTTTATGAGCACGTCCTTATAGTAAGTTGTGGTTTCTAGGTGCATAGAAAATGGCAAAAACAGCTTAATGATATCAGTGGCTTTGGTCTCTAGACTCTCTACTGGCAGAATAATTAAATAGTGTGTGTGTGTGTGTGTGTATGTGTGTGTGTGTGTGTGTGTGTGTGTGTAGAAACAATCAAGACATTAAACCATAAATTTTTGAAGTTTCATATAGCAATTGAGCTAAAGAATCAACTAGAAAGAGAAGATATTAACTAGTTTGAAATTTCTCCACCCATGTTCAAGTATAGCAGTGAGAGGAACCATAAGTGGATGTGTTAATGGTAATAGTCCTTGACAAAGGGTTTGAACATGCAACAATTGGCAGCAACTAGCATCAAAACCTTCATCTCATCAGTACCAATTTCTCCCTAAAGCACTCCCCTCTCCTCTTCCCTTGAAAAATATCATTTTGCTCACAGATATCGAGAGGTTCTATTGTACATGTATTTCAGCCATTCTCTTCTTTTTTTCAATTGAGATGAGAAAATGAAGATGAAAATAATAAGATAATGAAAAAGAGAAGAACCTTGAGTTTGAGTACTCATAAAGCTTGCCAGATGCAGAAAACACCATGAGAGCAATCTCAGCATCACATAGAGTTGAGAGTTCATAAGCTTTCTTGAAAAGCCCTCCTCTCCTCTTTGAGAAAGTAACTTGCCTTGCGATCGTGTCGTCTATCTTCTTGATCTGGATTTTCCTTCGAGTCATCTTCCCCAAGTAAAAGAAACAGAAATCCAACTAACCCTTCATGCAAAATCAACCAAGATAATTCATCACACACTGATCAAAATAGAATCCCTAAGAGGATGAGAGAGACAGGGTACAAAAACCATAGACCTAGTGTTCTATGCTCACTAATAGAGGACAATACCGATGTTTACAGACAGAAAAATCAAAACCCCTTACATTGAATGAGAAAAAGCATGCACCATACATACTCAACAAGTATATTTACCAGGAAATCAATTTTTTTTGAATGACATGTATGCACACATGTATTTGAATACATGAACAGAGAAGGAAGAAGGAGAAGAGAGAGAGTGATGATACAAAATAAAGAAATCTGGATCACTTCCTTACCAGAGAAGTCCTTTCAGAAGGAAAAATATCAACTGAAGATCTGGAGTTACGTTAATGTACAGCAGTGGATCTTAATTGCAAGAAATCAAGAAGGGATCTTTGGTCACAGAAAATCAAACCACAAAATTAATTGAAGAAGAGCAAATGTCCATTGACCACTCAAAAGAATTCGCCTATATATGGAAAATTAAGAAAAACTTATCTTGCTCCAATAAAAGTGGAAAGAAATTTGAATAAAAAGAAAATGTAAGGAAAAAAAAAAAGGTACACTGTAAAAATATCTATTGTTTGATTTAGATATGATATGGATTATTTTTTAAAATATTTTTTTATTTAAAAATATATTAAAATAATATTTTTTTAATTTTTAAAAAATATTTTTAATATTAATATATTAAAACAATATAGAAATATAACAAATTAATTTATAAAAATTAAATTTTATCTGATATCATTAGAAATGTAATACATGTTAATAGCAGTGATTATTTTTAATTCAGTTTAGTTTTTATTAAAAGAAAAAGTAATTAAACTGATTTTTTAGAATAAAAACTAATTCTAATTGGTTTAACTCGGTTTTTTTTTTATTTGATTCTGTTTTTTGGTTTGGCTTGATTTTTTTTAATTTGAGTTCGGTTCGGTTTTTTCGGTTTCAGGTTTATAAAATCAAATCGGTCAGTTTTTTTAAAATTCTAATTAGTTTAATTAATTTTTTTTTTACGGTTTGATTGTTTTAATTATTTTTTTTTACTTTTTCTTGATTTAACCAGTTTTTTAAAAAAAATTTATTTAACCCTCTCTATCAGGACCGGCGGTAGAAAATTCGCAAAAAGAAGAGCAAACTTTTGCCCAATCAAGCAAAGAATCTTGAAGTGAGTGAAAAGGGTAATAATAATAATAATTATTATTATAATAATTATTATAATAAACACATATTCTAAATCATTTGTTTCCGTCCTTCTTTAACTATTTCTTTTGGTGCAGTGACACTTCACAGAAAATCAACGTCAAGTCCCTCCACCAATGGTATTTAGGGAGAGAAAAAGACGTTAACGGAGACACCTTGGCCTTGTTTGTAGGAAAAAGAAAGATCCTTTTCATAGCCCAGCAAGAAGTCACGGCGTGCAATTTTCTCCCCGATTGTTTAATTATTATTTTTTAAAGTTTTAAGGAGAATGCTTGGAAATCTAAAAATTAAATTAAAAAGAAAAGAAATGGAAAAGCTAATGGGTGTACTAAAATCATTGTTGTGAATTTGCTTAGTGTTATTATTTATTTGTTCTTTGAAGTTTTTTTCCATTATTTGTTCAACATCAATTAAGTTTTTTCATTCACTTAATTTTTTTCCATATTTAATTAAATTTAATAATTTATTTTTGTTAAATTTTTAAAGAAAAACAATTATGATATTAATTTGGTCAAATTAAATTAATTTTTCATAATTATATTTAATTAAAACTCTAGAGAGATCAAAATTGATGTTAAAGCCAAATTCCATCCTCTTTTTATTTTTTTCTACTAAAGTTGACGCTTCTTTTTTTTTTGTTTTTTTAGCCTTTATATTTTTTCTTGTCTCTAATCTTAAGAGATTTTTATATTTTTATTCAAAAATTTATTTTTTTTACGTTTCAATCCTCAAGTTAAAAAGACGAAAGAATAAGTATTATTGTATTTTTCTTCATTTATAACTAATATTTTAAGTTTAAAATTGTTTTCTTTATTGTTATTCATGACTAACTAAATTTCGTTCACAAAAAAATGAGTAAACAACTTAATTTGTTTTTATTCTTAATTTAATTAATGAATATATATGATTAAAACACAATATATATTTGAAAAGAATTAGTATAATGCTTGCGATAATAACATTTTTTTTAATCCTTTACCTCTTTGGTAGAAATCCTAGAGCTCCTTCGCTATCAGGAATCTAACATTTCCTAAGGCATTGCATTCTCTTGAAAGCAAGGAATGTGATTCCTTCTAAAGATGATGCGAATCACAATCCAAAAGGCAGGAAAATGTGTTTTGAATTTAAATGCCCTATCATTAATATTTATTGGACCTTACTTTCTAGTAATAATAACACAATTTATTTAGATATTTTGTCCCTGTGCTTTCAAATATCTTTGATAAATATTTATTTTAATTTATAATTGTAATTTTATTAAGTCAATTTTATATGTTTTTTTAATAAAAAAAAGTTAATTTTTTCTATCAAAACTTTAAATTTTTAGTTGGACCCATTTCAATATATTAGTTTTCAATGGTAGTAACATGTATTTTTTTAGTTTGCGAATTAGAGATATTTTTAAGCTAGCTTTCACACATCAAAATCTCAAATTATAAAGTACAAAACTAATTTTTTTACACTTTTCTTCACCTAAATTTCAGTTTAGTTCTTCTATTTTTCAAGTTTTAATTTTGCTCTTTATTTACCTCTAAGCATAAGTTTAGTTTTTGTAGAGAGTTTTTTTTTTCATAATGGAGGAATTCTTCCGTTGTTGGACCTGTTTAGAAATGCACATAAATAAAAAGTAGTATTGTTAGAATCTTGTGAGGCTTCTTGAAATTAATCATTTTACACCAAGTGAGGCACAATAAAGTTTTAAGAACAAATAATTAATTATTGACAATAACAATAAATTTTAAATTGATTATACGCTAAGTTCTTCAACAAGTAAATATCTTTTATTGATTCTGATCAAATATATTTTTAATTATATATATGTTTTAGTATGAGCACTAGTATTTTGGTTTTGATCGCAAGTTTACCGGGTTTTTAAAATATTATCTAATTATTTTGTAAATTTTTAAACAACACTGAAAACATATAGATCGAACCTGCAACCTTCTAAATAAGGCAAGAGACCAAGTTCCACAATAAGGCTACAAAATCGTCGAGCCTGCAAAACGATGCTACATGTATATATTGAGGCAACAAAAAGCATGGAAAAACAAGGAATTTTCTTCTAGCTTTATGTTATGCTCCATGGGAACCCTAGTCTATTCATACCTTTGCTTGGTCCCCAATGTAGTAACTTTAGATAAACTTGGAACTCGGGTTTTGAACCGGACCGAGTCTAAAAACCATGGTTATATGCATCTGCAGAGTCAATAAAAAGCATGGAAAAACAAGGAATTTTCTTCTAGCTTTATGTTATGCTCCATGGGAACCCTAGTCTATTCATACCTTTGCTTGGTCCACACACGTAGCTATGGATGAACCAGCTAGCATCACATGAAAGACTGATTTTTAAATTATTCCATACAGATGTATGTTCAAAAAGTAGATTCTATCAAAAAAGGTGTTTAATATATAGTTTTTAAATAAGTTATTCATTAAATATTTTTCACTTAAAATGAAAAGGTACGTAAATTATTATACTCTCCGAAAAAATATATATATTGTGCTTATATCACATCACCTTTTTGTTTGAAAAAGACCCAATCCAATCGTAATCATACCTATATCAAGATCAAAACTTAGACTTTTTTAAAAATATTATTATAATAATGTTTGGGATTTTGATATATTATGTTAATTAAATATTCATATTAAACGTGTATTAATCTGGGCTAATAAACATATGACAAGTAGTTGTTGCCATAAATGACTTGTCATCCCGGATACATTGAGTTGAATGATTTTAGAATTCAAAAATCTATTTTTAATTATATTTTATTTAAAAACAACTTAAAGATTAAAATAAACCCATTTATATTATTAAATAACCCAAAAAATAAATGGAAAAACTAAAAATTAATTTGAATTAATAAAATTTCTCGAACTCATATCTATAATTTCAAGCAAATAAAGATTAAAAAAACATAAAAATAAAATTTTTCTCGTTGAATAGTTAACACCAACATCAATCTTTTTCATAGTATAATCAGTATCAAACGATCACTTTCTTTTTCCTTGTCATTTTCAAGGAGTTTCTTTATTATCTTTCTAATTCAAGGACTAATCAGTGTCAAGCTATAGAAGGGATTGATTGAAAAGAAGAAGAAAAAGTTAAAATATGAAAAGAAGAAGAAGAAGAAGAAGAAGTCACCTGAAATAAGTGTTAGGTTCACTTTTCATATTTTAGTCCATTGTCTCTAAATTTGTATTTTTACTATAATTTCAAGTCTGATTTTCTCTAATTAGGCTATAAAAGAGCTTGATTGAAAATAAAATAAAAACTAAAATAAAATTCCTTCTTATTCAAGGAACTGACTAGCGACCACACAAGAGAAAATCTTTAAAGAATTGAAGGTGGTTGTGGTGGAGCATCATCGTGGTCCAAACTCGTTTGTGTCTGAACAACTCGATGAATAATACAAATTAATACCATTGTCCAAGCTGAAAACCCTTCTTCTTATACCTGAAATGGCCTCATCAGTCACTCTGTCGTGCAAATGATCACCGGATCCGATCGTACGTAGCGAAAAGCATTTCCACCATGCTGGAATCGCACCACCATCCAAGCGGCCTGTGTCTTGAAAAAAATAAAATCCAATAGCCCGAAATTTAAAATTTTCTCCCAAGAGCAAAGGTATTATTATATTTGATAAAAGCTCATAAGAATGCCCGATTTACAGCTTCAAGGTCGAGCATCATAAAATTCACCTCACAAATTTTCCTGTTTGACAGTGATTTATAGCAGTGGCTGTCGACCATCATGGTGGTCCAAAATCTTTTAAAGCATTGCTAATTATGCATGTCAAACCTGAACAAATAGTACCTTCGACACTTCAATACAAGACATGAAACCCTGCTCTTCACAAATCGCATTCATGGCATGAAAAACCGAGTTCCCTACGCCCACAGAACATGACAAACTTAATTTAGCAAGAAAAGGTATCAAGTCACATTGATATTTGGTTAAAATTAATTTGAAACACAAATTTTCCCATCCACTGCACAATCTTTGAAGAGCATGTAAAATGATTAAGAGAAAGATGGGGATGCTAGTAACATGTATGTAGACAGACATTTTACTTCTATGCACTAGAATTGCTGCTGCTGCGGGCACTAAGCAAGAGCATGGAGAGATGCAGACACAAGAAGAATCATTGCAAGGCCAACAGATCGAAGAGTCATGGAACCCATCATTGCACTTTTACATACAGTGGAAGGAACTCCCTGTTATTTAACAAGTTCCTCCAGTCCACTGTAAGACTTTCTTCATCTCTAGCAGCTAATCATGCAGCAAGACATTTCTTGGTGGCAAGCCATAAAATAAAGAGAACCAAGCTAGGAAACTAAAATATGCATGCAACTGAAAGAATATGTTGTCATGAGCAGGGCATGCAATATCTAGATCAGATCATGAGCAGGGCATGCAAAAAATGAAGGATATGGTCAACATGCAATGATATAAATGAACATATATGAAATTCGGTGAGTAGCAGAACATAAACAGGCTGCTTGTTGAGTAGCACCAAAAAAAAAATTTGGTAAAGGGATTCGAGAAGTCACAAAATGGGAAGGATAAAACTGAATGAGGCTACGAATAACAACATGGATTAATGGCTCAGAAACTACATTTCAAAGAAATTAACTGTCACAAATAGACAATAATGATTATTCGGGCATTAAAAATTGCATTGGGAGCAGTGCTTCACAGGGAAACCTCATGTCTAAGAGTGAGAGCAACAGATGGTACCTGAGTAGCTCAAATGAGTCCAACGTCACTGCTCACAAAATAAAGGTTGCATGACTACATCACATTTAGGTAACTCATTCCCCTCTCACAAAATATTCCTCGTGTATTATATACAGTTGAGGAGCTGGTCAACCTACATGCTTTTCAGAACGAAGATTAAGATCCTGGGCAGGACTTTAATGCAATATTAATCATGGAACGATAGAAAGAGATGCAGCAAAGCTAGAACAAAAGGCAACACTTCACCAAGTCCACAAGAGCATAGCTGTCAACAACTAGGCATATCCAAGAGAAAGTAAGGGATACGCCTAGCACAAAGGTAATGCAAGGTTTGTGGACTGGAATGAAGCTAATAGGGCTGCAGACTGCATCTGTCATTGCAGGAACAGGATTAAAAATTGATGCACAACTCAAAAGTGTATTGTAAGCGCTTCAATCAGTTTAGCAACTTCAACAACACACTTTTCAACAACATGAAATCATTTAAGATCTTTGAAAAAAAATCCTGAAAAAATGTAGAGGCTTTATTCCATTTTATAATGAAATTTTCTAGTTCTGAAATGCCTAATAAACTCCCTGGTTCTTAAAACATGCTTCTCTGATATACCTTGAAAGTGTCATAAGTAGCATCCCTAAAGGAACCATTTTCACCATGTTGTCCACATTCGCTTCTCCAGTATGTTTTGATATTGATTTTTTATTTTGGCTTACACGCAAACACTGAGCATATGTATGGCACAGTAAGTTGCATCTGTGACAACCTCTCTCTTAAATTTCATGGAAACCTGAACAGCATATCAGTGTTGTCAAGAGACACTCCAGGTGAGGCCCCAGCACCTTTATTCGCCTCAGGCGTTGGATTACAATGAAGCGCCGCTAGGCAAGCACCTTGTGAGGGGGTGCAATGCGTTAAGGCTAGCGCCTGCTTGAAGCTTGTTTTCTGCTGAAATCTTTTTTTTTAACTGATTTATATTTTAACCTATTTTGTTTTTTAATTTATTTAACTACTTACTATTTTAAATTATTTTATTTTGTTTTAAGGATGAAAAATATAACTTTACATGGCTATGTTATCGTATTTTATATTTTCTATCTTATTTGGGAAAATATATATTTTAAATTTATATAATATAATATTATTTTTTATTTAATTTATAGCATTTCGTCTTGGTTCATTCAGGCGAGAGCCTCGGGCATTTTACAAGGAGCTCCAGGCTTGGCGCCTTGTAGCGCCTTTCACCTTTACAACACTGCAGCACATCTTATCATTTAAGTTACTGCCTTTCGTTTATAATCTAGAACTATAACAAAGGGAGGGAAAGTGGACATTAAAGACTACCATATCTCCTCTGGTCATTTCCTTATTTTCATCACTCAACTATAGAGAAGACAGAAGAGTACCGATTGAAAATCTAGAAAAAGCAACCTATCAATCAGAGATGAAATAACATACGCATCAAGCAAACTTATTCAGAAAACTTAATGGAAGCAAAGAAATAAAAGTGCAGCAAAACAGCTACAAAAAAAATTTCACGCACATATGAAAAAAATTTCCGCGACAGATAAAAGACTATGCAAGGTTCAGTGATGACAGACCTCAGTCATTCATTGAACTGAATATTTTAGCACTGCTACTTGCGACCACCAAACCCTCACCAACATCAAAGTCTAGACAGAAGAAATAAACCATTCCAGATAGTTAAGAAGTAACTAGAATCAACTGAAATAAGATTAGATTTCAACAAGAAGGCAATTCTGCAAACATCATGCAGAAAAAACAACAATGCCTGCAAAACAAATATTAGATTTCAACTACAAAGTAGTTGTGCAGACAAAATGCCAATAACTCTACATGATCATGCTACAACATTGCAATAAACAGCTACAACAAGAAGGTAAAAACAAAAACGAAGGGCCTTACATCACTAAGTAGCCTTCACCATATCATCCCCTACAACCGAAAGTAGGGGCAAGGTACTCAAAAACTCATCAAGACCCTCAAAAAACCCAATCCCTTCAATATTATCCTCCTCCTCATTCCCAGGCCCATTCCTTTGACTTGGTCCAGGCGCAGCCTCATCCACCTCATTACTAAACATCACATTCAAATCCAACTTCCCCAGATCTTTTGCAGTCTTCTTCTTCCCGCTACTCCCTTCCCCTTTTCCCACAACCTCCTCCGGTACGCTACCCCTGCCATCACTATCCAAATTTTGAATATTTCCTGTCGCTGCCCCCGCCTCCTTCAGTCCTTCATTAGGCAATTTCTTCACTTTTTTATCGAGAGTTCCTTTCCCCTTGGCATTTTTTGCCTTCTTTCTCATATTTCTACCCCACTCATCACCAGAATCAGACTCCTCTTCACTTGGGTCAGAGATATCTATATACACATCATCTTTATATATCACTTTTTGCTTCGATTTATTATACATTTTACCACCACTATCAACAGCATCACCAGCTTGGAATGGAGTGGCAAACATTGCCGAAAATGGCGACCAATTACTACCAAACCCATTAGCTCCTTTCTCATTATTACCAGAAAATCCCAATGGAAAAAATCCCCAGCAGCAAAAACATGCATCTTTACCAGTCACCGGCGGTGCTGGTACCATGACAGCATGAAATGCCCTCCTACAACTTTGGCACCTCAGAATACACTCCTCGTAAGCTTTTGGATACTCATACAGTATATAACAATAAGGACACGCAGTCCAGAAACTCGGTGCCTCTGGCTCACTCGCACTCGTCTTCCTAGCTGACTGAGTTACATGCGTTGTCTCAATGACAGCAGCAGCGGTAGTGGGAGCTTTGGGCTTAGTCACTCGCCGGGTCGAACCAGTGACACTCCGCTTTGGAGCTGATCGAGTTAGCCCAATCACAACTTCTGGCCAAGTTGGCTCCTTGGGAGTCTTAGACGGAGTTGACTGCTTAGGTGGCTCGGTAGCGGCCTTCAGCAGGGTAGGCTGCTTAGGTGGCTCGGTAGCGGCCTTCAGCAGGGTAGGCTGCTTAGTTGGCTCAGTAGCGGCCTTCAGCGGGGTAGGTTGCTGAGTTGGCTCAGTTGGCTTCCGCTGAGGAGTTGATTGCTTAGTTGGCTCAGTAGCGGCCTTCAGCGGGGTAGGCTGATGAGTTGGCTCAGTTGGCTTCTGCTGAGGTTGTCGCCAAGTTGGCTCCGGGTGGTTTCTTTGCTGAGTTTGCGGCCGAGGTGAATCCAAGGGTTTGGGCTGAGTGGGGAACCGAATAGAAGACTCGGGCATCCTCGGCGTTGTGAACAGCGGGACGGGCCGAATCGGCTCTGGAGCATACGGCGCTTGCTGTTGAAATGGTGGAGGTGGCAGTTGCTGAGTCACAAGGAGACCGAGCTGGCTCGGTTGCAACTCATGATCATACATTGCCTTCTTAGCAGGATTGGAAAGAACGAGCCAAGCCTCCGACACAAGCTCCAACGCCTGATCAGCAAAGAGCAGCCTATTACTCGTCGGATTGAGCAATAAGGCGAGTTTCCGATACTGATTCGCAATGAGTTCGAGATCCTGAGTAAACCGACCAAGTTGGAGAATCGTATAGTAATCATAGTAGTGGTTGTTCTCGACGCATAACTCTCCGGCAAGAAGAGTGTCGGCAACGGCGATGATTTGGTCGGCGAATTGATAGAGTCTCGGGTCGGATTCTCGGGATCGGATGGCAAAGCTCTTAGCCCCGTGCAAGTCACGTGCGGCTAAGAGTTTCTCTGATATAGATAACCACCGTTCTGCTTCTACTCTGTAACCGTTTCCTCCTCCGCTGCTGCTCCCGTCCATTTCTTTTTATTTCTCTCTCTACAAATATTTTCTCTCTCTACAAATTTATTGGTCTGTTATTTTAGAAGGCGAGAAGGAGAAAAGGTTGGATTTTTTTAGTGGACGAAAAAGAACTGGAAGTTTTTAAGGAACTACGTAAATTGTCTGCCTTAAGGGATTTGAGTAGGGGTTGTTTTGGTCATTTCTTATATGTCCACGTGTTTGTGGTGTCGAAGGGGAATGGGAATGGGAATGGGATTGGTTGACTGTTGAGGGGTGTTTTGGTCATATAAGGAGGGAAAATTGGTGTTTCTGTTTGTTAACGGGGATTTAAAAGAGGGTTATATTGGTCATTAAAAAGTGTTGAAACAGCTACTCAGCTTCGGTCAAAGTTTTTTTAAAAAAACCGACCTTGAGACCTCCACATAGCTCGTAAACCCAGACCGGCCTGACAGGTCAACTTGAAATCCGGTCAATCAGGTAGCTGGATCAGTTTAGATTTGCCAAAAGATCGGTCGATACAACGACCCGGCCAAACCCGGTAGGTCGACCCATGACCTGGACGACCCGGGCGAGACCTAGTTTTTTTTTCAAATGTGGTTTTTCTCCTATATCCCTTTTTTTATATTTTTTAATTGATTATTAACACTTTTTAAATCTCATTATATAAATATTAGAAAAGTGTTTTATTTTTTTAATGTGGAATTTGAAACCCTTTAGTATATATATACTCTATGTTTCCAAGAAAAAAGTTATGTTTTTTCAATGTGGGATTTGAAATCCTTTAATATATATACTCTATGTTTCAAAGAAAAAAATTATTTTTTCAATGTGAGATTTGAAGCCCTTTTATATATATACTCTATGTTCATAAGAAAAAAAAAGTTATGTTTTTTCAATGTGGGATAAAAAACATTTTGGTTTAAATACTTCAACTTAAAAGGATAACATAATATCTTTTTCAATGTGGAATTTGAAACCCTTTAATATATATACTCTATGTTCATAAGAAAAAACTTATGTTTTTTCAACAGGGGATTTGAAACTCATTGGTATATATAATTTTATGTTCCCAGGAAAAAGTTATTTTTTTCAATGTGGGATTTGAAGCCATTTTATATATATATTCTATGTTTACAAGAAAACATTATATTTTTTCAATTTGGGATAAAAAACCTTTTGGTTTAAATACTTCAATTTAAAAGGATAACATAATATCTTTTAAGGTTTTATTAAGGTTTATATATATGGGTTTTATTAAGGTTTTTTTTTGTTCTTTGATGAACTAAGAAAAAAATTTAAATGTGAAAGAAAAAACTTGACTCGTGTATTTAATTAAAGTAGTTGATAATCATTTGTGCAAAATTAAATAGTTTTTATTATTTTTTAGTATTATATTATTGAACACTTTATGATTTTTTTTTTAATTTTTAATTAATCGAGATAATCTAGGCTGACACAAGTTTTTTTTTCCCTTAACTTTTTTTTTATAAAATTGATTTTTTTTTCTTCTAATTTTATTATTTGACATTAAGTTACTGCCTTTGACCTTTGTCATTTTTAGATTTTATTTCTGTTAAGTTATCTTGAGAGTGGGTAAGTAAAGTTAAGTCGAATTAGCTCGTTTTTTTTAAAATATATTTTTTATTGAACTTTGATTTTTTTTTTTACTAGGTTCTTCTTTTGAAATTCTATTTTTTATCCCAATTTCATACGGCAAGTCATGGGTTAGACAAGTAGCCCGGGTTGACTCAAGTTTTCTTCTTTAACGTTATATTTTTTAAAATTGTCTTTTCTTATCCTCTGGCATTAGGTTATTAGACATTAAGCCTTGCAATTTCTTTTTATTTTTCTTTTTGTAAGTTATTTTGATTTTATATCTCGAGTTGTGTGTTGGTAAAGTTAACCTGAATTTGATCGAATTGTTATTTTTAGATAATAATATAAATTATATTGTAAAACCTCACTTAAAAATTTAAGCTTTAAGTTGAATTAGTTATTTGACAGTTATCATCTAATTTTATTTTTTACATTAAAAAAAATTAATTTGTGGTATAATATGGATCATCTATCTAGTAAAGAACTAAAAAATAAATAAATAAAGCGCATTGTTTAGGTGAACAAGGCACTGCGAGGGAGTCCAAAGTGTTTTTGTTATGCCTTTTAATTATTTTTGTAATTGTAATTATAATACTAAGATTAAGGTAAGGTTAGATAAGACCGGAGAGATGATTGGTTTTGGGTAACCTCATATTTGTCCCCTACTTATAACACATTTCTCAATTGAGTCCCTAATCTTAGTTATTTTTAATAAATTAGTCCCACCATATTAAAAAATTCCCAATTGAATTTGCTGTGACACATGTCCTTACATGTCGTTAGCTTCTTCTCTTTTTTTTTTTTTTTTTTTTTTCATTTGGATCCCTAACCAATAAACGATGATAAGTAAGGATCCAATCAAGAAAAAAAAATTATAGGTTAGGGACTAACTTGAAGTTATTTGTTGGTTTTTGTCATTTCGTATAAATGGTATTTTGGTCACTTAATGAATTGATAAGTAATCTTAGCTTCTAAAGGTCCATCGTTTATTGTTTTTTTTTTTTAAAAAAAAAAATTAGGGATGAAAAGAGAGTTTAATGGAGAGTTTAAGAAAAAACGAGGGTGATGTATGATGATTTTGGTAAGTAAAA
>Ga0307517_10004512_pt1 | contig 21376 bp, 17 predicted proteins | sample 23_EM_MG_FD_194515 | JGI IMG/M metagenome (GOLD analysis project Ga0307517, IMG submission 194515) | Populus trichocarpa ectomycorrhiza microbial communities from riparian zone in the Pacific Northwest, United States - 23_EM | ecosystem: Host-associated > Plants > Roots > Unclassified | place...
AATACAGCTTGCTGCTCATTGGCGTCCAACTCTCTACCTATATGTATAAAGCATAAAATAGTTACCCCTCACTGCTTTTGTTATGCTTGAATTTAACTATCTAAACTTAACTTTTGCAACTAACTTTGTGAATATGCTATCTATTACCATATAACATGTGCAAAAAAAAAAATTACAGATTTTGACACCCGCAGCATCGCGCGGGTATCAACACTAGTATTTATATATTTTTTGTATTTATTCATTATTATCGGACGAGAGCATTACGTTTGGTGGTGCGTCGGAATACAATGTAGAGTATTTTTAATTAAGAATATATAAGAATAATATTTTTTTAAAGTAAATCAAATTAAAGTATTTAGACAAACGGAGCACTACTAGGAGGACAAAGCACACTCTATAAACTAAGGATTCCAAAATCAGCTGTTGTAACAACAGGATGAGCAGTAAATAATCTGAGACTGGTCAGGAAAGCCTATGACCTCCATGAAAACAATGATAGCCTCTTGTAATATGATTCTGCCTTCAGTTTTCCATACTGACTATTGTATCTGGCGCCATATGCATGCTAACATGAAAGCCTGGTATAGATAGACTGACACAGAAAATTTGCCAAATAAGAAATCCATGAAAAGGAACTTCATATATATATATATATATATAGGAAGCTTATGACATCCATACCTTGCAGATAAAACACAGAACCATTTTCTGCAACTGATCCAGCCTGTTCCATCGTCTACAATGAGAGCAATATCAATAACCTTTTCAGCTTTACCATAACCTACATCAACAAGATGTCCAAACTTGTTAGAAAAATAAGCTAACAATTACTGTGTTTATTTCAACTGAAACCGACAAGATCAATAAATTTCAGTTCCTAGAATAGAAATATGAGAGCACGTACAGTAATAAGACAGCTTTTTCAAGAAAACTACAACAAATGGTCTAAAAGAGGTAGTAATGATTAACAGAAAAGGAGGGGATTTGAGATGGAGAGATGAGAGGCCTTACTTTTAGAAGAGGAGTGGTCTCTTGTGGTAAGCTAAGTTGACTGAGAGGTATGAATCCATCACCATAGGCAGCGGAGGAGGTTCCGGACTGGATGCCGGGGGAGTTAGAGACAGAATTGTTTGAAAAAATATATGAGAGACGTGGGGAGAGGGCAACATTTACATGGAAATAGAGTGTTCACAACTAAACAAGAGATTTTCCACTGAAATTAAATGGCCACCTTGCAAAAAAGCAGCTCCTAGAATCGAAGAGACAGGCTGTAGCTCCAAAAATCCTACTGCACTCTTCCTGCTCTCAACATATCAATAGTCCAAACAAAGATGCTCTGAAGCTACATCAAACTCCTAACGGAACACAAACTGGATATTATCAAACTTTATAAAACGCAGTAGATTAAAATTTTGAATGCCACATATATTTAGAACATATAAATTGAATATGATCAAACTTTAACATCCAGGCACTGATATTAGCTTTGAAGGCAGATTTTTGACGAAGAGACAAGCACCATTTCTTGACTATATCATAATGCTCATTCGCCCTCTTAAAACTACAGCACCATTTCTTCACTACCAGTATAAGAAATAAAATAATAAAAATGTCATGTTTTACATATCTCACTTGATTTGTTTGATTTTCCTACACTTTCTGGGCGACCAATCACGTAGCTAGAGGGATAAATTATTTTAAAAAGAGAAGCCTTTGCTTGTTTAGTTAGCGGAATATTAAATTAATTCACGTGACGTTATTGAATTAAGATAAATTCATTTACGGATATTATATATTTAAAAAAGAGGAGCTTTTACCCACCAACAGGGAAATGCAACATGTGCGCATAATGCTTATCGGCCATCAACTCCAGACATCTTATTGATATTTCAAGATTTATCAAACGCTACGGATCGAGAGCAAGCTACTGAAAGTTCCAGGCCTTGCAAAGAGCATCATATCTGGGATTTACGATAGCTTCCACCTCTGAACTCCATTAACATCTCTTGCAATGTATATCTGGGATTAGGCAGAGAGGATGGGTAATTTGTTTTCCCAGTTAATTGAAAAAAGTTGCGAATATTCAAAGAAAAACAATAATAATTTGATCAGATGAGGGCTGTGGATGATAGAATAAATAGATAGGGAGAATATGATAAATTAAATTAAATTAAATTCAGGAAGGAAGGAAGAGGTTAAAAACCTTTGTATTTAAGAATAATATCCGTACGGTGAAAATGCTCTAACCATCAAATATGAAAAGATGAGATTTGTGGGTAACAAAATAAATAGATAGCGAGAGAGAGTATGTTCGGTATGTTCAGGAAATTAAATTCAGGAAGGAAGGAAGGAAGAGGTTAAATACCTTTCATGTATGTTCGGTAAAAATGCTCTAATACTCATTACAAAGGAAACAGTATGGAATAATAAAAATAATAACAGAAAATAAATGAAGGAAGGAAGGGAGAGGTTAAATACCTTTCATATATGTAAGTAATTATGTATGTTCGGTGAAAATGCTCTTTTACCCGTTAAGGGAATATCAATATTCCTTCACCCTTTACATATCGACCCTCCTTTTGAATGTAATTCCTATCAATTACAATATCTGGAATGTGTTTAATGTTAGGCCACTCCTCCTCGCTCTCCTTTCCCCATCCTCTTGTTCTTCCCCTCAGCTCTTCACTGCAGTCCTTGATTATTAACAGTTGCAAAGAGGGAAGGTGGGCTATCCTCCCTTGAGATTCAGATTCAGATAGCGACTTCAATCCTCTACAATGCCTGATAAGTAATTTCTGAAGAGAAGGCATCCCCTGATCAGGCAGTGGCAGAGACTTCAATCTTGAGCATCTCGAAATCGATAGCGATTGAAGAGAAGAGAGATTTTGCAGCCCTACTTCCGGAAGAGATTCCATGTCATCAATTGACCACACATATAGACTCTTCAATTTGGAGAGAGGACGGGTAAATGAAGAAGAAGAAGAAGAAGAGACTGGTGATGTCATCTCCATTGTCTGCTGTAATGGCATTGAACTAGTCCTCCGCAAATCAAGACCTTCATCGAGAGTTGGAAACAGCGGCATTGAAGTCAGATTTGGACAAAATTCAATGCTCAAGGAAGAAAGACACTGAAAACAGAGCATTCTCAACCCTTCTTCTATTGTTGACTCGTCACTATCATCATTCATCTCATCTCTACTCCATCTCTTCCACCATCCCTTCACTCTAGGACAAGCAAGGATACCAAGTTTCTTTAAAGATGGGAAAAACATCGACACTCCTTCTCCTCCAACCCCCTCACTATCTATGTACTCCAAATCATCCAATCCCACAATACTTAATTCTTCAAGAGAAGGGATTCCATGTAAGGGAGGGATATGCTTGAGTCTTCTACATCTTTCTAGACGAATCCTTACAAGATTTGAGAGATCTAAAACCCAACTAGGAAACCTCATACCTCCATAGCCTTCAACTCTCCACTCTTGAAGACTTGAGTTTGGCTGGAGGCTTTGCATCATTTTATCATACAAATCAATATCTGAGTCACTATCCAGCTTTGGGTCCCGCCATATGGTCAACGACTGAAGATATTGTTTATCTATCAATTTAGCTCCTTCAAATTCTGATATACAAGAACCACCCTCATATCCCTTGACTCTTATTTCTAACCTCCCTCTCAATTCATTTAACCTCCTCAACTCATTCAATCCACCTATCATCTCAGATTTAGGACTCCTTTTTTTTGCAACCACAAAACATGACAACGTCTGTAGACTAGTTATTTCCCCAATCCCACGAGGCATATACTCTAAATCCTCACATAAATCACCATCAAGAATGCAACCAACATCAAGATGCCTCAGATTGATCAGCTTACTAATACCTCTTGGTAGTTCCTTAAGTTTACTGCAACCATTGAGCTTGAGCACTTGCAAATTTACCAGATTGGTGACAGAATTAGGAAGCTCCTCCATCTCATAATTATTCGAAAGATCAAGATATTTCAGATGCTTTAGCTTGTGAATGATAGGTGACCCTTCCTCAATTACCGAAGGACTCAAAACAAGAACACGTAAACGCCTAAAATCTCGACAAATAGACTCCCATGCCCCCTTATCCCGTTTGCGGCCTTGAAATAATATAACTGTTCTTAGACTTTTTGCATAAGGCGAAGGAATTGGAATTTGTTGTGACAAATCCAATTCCGTGTAAAATGACACGTGCCGAGTCAAATCACAAATCCTATTTCCTCCACGCTCCACTTTGATGCTCTGAAAACCAGCAACTTTGGTTGCAAGATCATGCATAAAATCATGCATTTTGCAACTTTTTATGTTCCCAAGTCTATCCTTTTCCACTTCGTGAAAGAATGACCTCCACAGTAAATGCTCAAAGCACCTAAGACCAACAATATCAAGACACCCACCACCGGAACATGAAGAGCTAATGAACCCTTGTGCAATCCAAAATTGAATCAATGATTTCACATCAATCCTACGACCTTTGGGAAATAAGCTACAGTAAGCAAAACATTGCTTCATATATGATGGAAGAGGATCGTAGCTTAACTTTAGGGTATGAATGATGTTATCATCTTGGACCCTATTTGGAAGTTCTTGTTGGATAAAGGGCAACCACTGGGCTCTATCTTTCAAAGACATTAACCTCCCAATTGCCTTTATGACCAAAGGAACTCCACAACACCTCTTTACAATCTCTTTTCTAATTCTCTCATCTACATGACCCGACTCTTGCCCTTGAGGAAATGCCTTTCTTCTAAACAGATCCCATGACTCACCTACAGATAAACCTTCTAAAACATGTGGTGCTATTGTGCTTGTGAAATTTGCAATTACATGAGAACGTGTAGTTACCACTATCTTACTTCCTACTGCATCACGTGGTAACAACTCCTTCAACCTATCCCATTTTTCACCATCCAGACCTTCCTCACCATCCCACACATCATCTAATACAAGAAGATACTTCTTTTTTTCTATTTTCCCTTCAATCTCTTTCCTCAGACTCTCTAACTGATCATCAGAATCTCTACCTACAGCCCCTTTGATAATCTTTCTAACATCTAAGCTGCCTGAGACACTTACCCAGAGTCTCACACCAAAATGCGCCTGAACTTGCTCATCATTGAAAACATGTTGAGCTAGTGTGGTCTTCCCCAACCCTCCCATTCCAACTACGGAGATGACAGAAACATTATGTTCATAGTTGGAATTCATCAGAAAAGTTTTAACTGCCTCTTTGTCACTCTCTCTCCCAACTATTATTTCAGGTTCAGATGAGGTAGTTTGCTCCCTGACAGTGGTCAAAGAAGCTCTCTCCTCACCACGAACATCAAAGTTGAATTTTTTACTGTCAGTTTCAATATCATCTAGTCTCTCTCTAAGTGCTTTAACTCTATGACCCATCCGTAAACCATACACAAATTGGTTTGATCTTGAGAAAAAAAGGCGTACCTCCATTGATACTCTTTTCCCGGACATCAACTGTTTCCGCAGAACTTGTATTGAGAAATCGTCCAGCAAATCCTCTGCGTCATATGCAGCTTCCCGCAGCTTCATGAGCCAGTCTTCGATTTGATGGTTCTGTTTTTGTGCCTGCTCCTCAGCGTCTTGAATCACAGCCTTAATCCTAGTAACTGTGTCATTGAGCTTCCACAATTGATCTTTGATCCCCCACCATAGTGCAACCTCCTGAGCAGTTAGGGAACCTACTGTCTTTATTATTTCCTCCGCAATATTGAAGAGCACACCTTCAGCCATATTTTCTTTGTAGGTTCAAAAACGAGTGGGTAAAAGACAAACTCAAAGGAGAAAAAGAAAGAATATGTAGTTGGTTTGGAATGGTGATCGTTTAGTATGCTAAAAGGGTTTTATATAGTGAAGTAGATTCCGACGTTATCCAAACAGTCAAAGAAATGTGTGGATACTGTCTAAGCTACCAATAAATATCCCTTAATCCTTAGGTTTTGAGCTAAATTATAACTTAAGTCTTTTTTGTTTAAAAATCTATTATTACTTAATCTCTGGGAGTACTTATTAAGAAAATGGCCTCCGAGTGTTGAAGAATTAAGCTGTAAATATATAGCCTTCCAAATGTAAATGACTATATTTTAATCACATTCAAAGCCAAGGGACTACAGAATGATTTAGTCTTAATAGTTATACTTAATAATTAACTAGTAGCCAAGGACCACACTTGTATTAATTGTAGGTCCCAAGAACAAAGATTAAGAGGCAAGTGGAATCTGTCAAAGTCTAAGTCAAGCCAGCCTGTTATGACATGGTTAGCACTGATTGCTTGGAATGCTATAAGAGAGACAAGAATCATTAATATGGGAAATGTCCGGGAAGAGATCAAAGCTATGCATGGAAAAATTGATTGGTTGCAGACCAGGCTAATTGAATCGGTCACAGACCTGTAATAGTTGGTTTGGAAGCAGTATTCATTAGATTAGACGATATAATTTCCCAAGCAATTACGTTAGGTGGAGTAGGTAACCAAGACGCCTCAGATTGATTAGCTTATCAATACCTCTAGGTAGTTCTTTAAGGCTCAAACAACCATTGAGCTTGAGCACTTGCAAATTTACTAGATTGGTTATCATATCCGGACATTGCGATGAACAATTAAAAATTATTAATTTAAAAAAGAAACAGATATATGGCATCTTATTCTTTGGAGGGAAAAAAATCTTGTTTAAGGAGTCGTCATTTAGTATTATGGTCACTAAAAACCCTAACTGGTCAATAGAGATTCTATGGTCCGGGACTGGTTACGCGAAAGGGAAGATGCTATCACCCCTTAAGCGTCCTACCTGAGGTAAGATGCATTGCTGGTTTTATCTAAAATTGCTAAAGGTTTGTTTGTGTTCCGTTCTTATGGTCATTTTATAATATTCCTGACTCTGGTGTCAGTAAATATTCACCTATGAATATTTCCAACTCTGGCGTCAGTAGATATTGCGCAATCCACAAAGTACAGTATTCCTGACTCTGGCGCCAGTAAACAAATCTGTAGAATTTGTATTAAAATAAAAGGAAATTATTTTTATTTTTATTTCTATATATATTTGTTATTTTTTTATTTTTATAGTCCGGTCTCAAAAAAAAAAAAAAAACATTGTTGCATGCATACGTGAGCATTTCACGCATGCATGTAACAGTAACAAGCAAATTAATCTAGCAAACCAGAAAGAAGAAGTTACCTAGTCGCTGTAAGCCGAGGGCGATGGTGATCCAGGCAAGAGGCTACTGGCCGAAAAGGAACTCTCTTCTATGTTTCTTCTCATCATGTGCCACCCCATATTCTCCTTTGCGTTTCTGTGTGTTCGTCCTCTCTCTACTGGACCGAAGAGAAAAGGCTGCTGCTGGACATGCGTGGTGTAACTAATACCGGTGGCTACTGTTTTAGGAGAGGAGGAAAGGATAGAAAGGTTATCTCTGGTGTTGCTGCCGGCTTGTGTTTGCTCCTGGTTGCTAGAGCTGTTGATGGCGTCGTGACAATAAAGGAGCCGCTGATTTCGACCGGGATGATGAAGACTTCGCTGTTGCAGTGAGGAACCAAACCCTACTGCTGCTACTGAAAGGGGCTACTGTCTTTGAGTTTGGTTTGTGGAGAAGGAGTGTCGGTCCAAAGAGAGGAAGCTTGTTGTTGTTGCCGGTTATATTGGTCTTAAGAGAAGTTGCTAGACTATGGGGGAAGAGAAGAAGGAGAGGCCATAGAGGTAGTGTGTAAAGGTCTGAACAGAGGAGATTGGGCTTCTGCTCCTATCTGGGTTCTGGTCTGGGGAAGAAGGTTGCACCCATTCGGCTATCGAGAATAAGAAAATGAAATGGCCAGCGAGAAGGGAGAGTAAGGGAGGCCTGCCTTCTACAATTCCAAGCCAAGGAAAAAATGGTGAATATGAGGGAGCCCTTCCTTCGTGAAGATCTGGAGGCAGGGGAAGAAAATAAGGAAAGGAAAGGGCTAAGGGGGTGCGGCGACTGGTATAGGTTTCGCCGCCCCACCCCTTTTATTCTATGTTTCTTTTTTTCTTTTTTAGTAACATGTTTTTTTTTCTTGTAATGTCTTTTTTTTTTTTTTTTTTTTTGTAATGTTGGCCTCCTAGGGTTTCTTGTCATGGGCCGCTCTCTAGGGTTTCGTGTAGCGGCCTCCTAGGATTTCTTGTAATTGCCTCCCCCTTTGTGCATGCACTGGAATTTGTATTTATAGTGCAAGAGTCTCATCGCGTGTAAGAAATAAAGTTTCAATCAAATTCATTCTCTTCTTTCAAGTTTGTATTTGATTAAGAATCAAATTCAAAAGCGGATAACTATCATTATGTTTGTCGCACGTGTGCGGCGTCGCGGCGTCGCGGCGATCGTCCACCCTCAAGGAAAAATGGTAATGGTCTATCTAGCAAATATGAAGAGACAAGGAATCCTTGTCTCTTCTCAGTAAAATATGGACTGAGAGTCGCCACCTAGTATTCTGGTCATTAGGAACCGTAACTGTTCTCAGAGATTGGGTACGGAGACTGGTTGCATAAATGGAAGGTATTAGCACCCCAAATACGCCCTACCTAAGGTAGGTTGCATTGTTTTAATGTCTGATAAAATCTAGAGTTTTGTTGTGGTTTCTAATTGTTGGTCCTGTCTATCGAAGATTTAAGAAAAGCCCTCCTCTGTAAGGAGGTTCTTATCTTAATGTGGTAAAAGATAATTGCTCTATGTTGTCAACAAAAAATACCCTTTTAATATCGGGAATACATTTTACATATAAATTTATAATCCCTGATATTAAAAACAAAACAAAATAAATTTTTTGTTGTTTTTGAAATTTTGGTCAATGTTCTCTTGACTTTAATAAACTGGTTATTAAGGTCAAAATGCATGCTAAAATATTATTTTCTAGTGTATGAAAAACACAATATGATTTTTAGCTTTTGACACACTTGGCCGTATGCACAAAAACATTTTTTTCTTTTTTCAAATTTTTTTTTTTTGTATTTTGGAAGTTTTGACGAAAACTGAATTTTGTATTTTTAACGACATAAAAATATATTACAATACTAATCAAAAAGGCGTAAAATATGCGAGGAAATAGTACAAATTCCAAACAAACTGGGCCAGGCCTGGGCTAAAAGAAACTGGGCCAAGATCGGCTCAAAACAAAATTGGGCCAGAACCGGCCCATAGATAGCTGGTTACTGTGTTGTGCGCACAGTAACCAGTGAATTATAAGTAGATAGGTGTGCAGAGCACAATAACTACCTAATTATAATTCATTTGCTGCAGAACGTGAATTGCTCACGTTCTGCATGCAAATGAAAATGAACACCCAAAACAGGGACAGAAGAGGAGGAGAAGATTGCCTAGAGTGGAGGAGCTTGTTCGCTGTCGTTTGTGGTGGCCTGCAGTGGCAGAAGCGGTGGCTTGTGGTGGCGCTGGCACTGGCGGCGAAATGGCGATGGCTCTAGGCGGCGGTCCTTCTCTCTTCTCTCCTCTGCTTTCCTTCTCTTCTTCTCTGGTTTTTTCTTCTTTGTTTTTTTTCGTTCGGTCTTCCCACTCTCTTATTCTTTCTCTTCTCTTCTCTGCCCTCTCTCTCCTGTTTTTTTCTCGTGTGTCCCCTCCATTGTCTTGTCCCTCTCTTTTTTTTTCGTCGTCCTTGTGCCTCTTCTCTGCCTCTGTATTTATAGGCAGAGAAGGGCGGTGAAAATGCCCTGCCTCTGTCCAATCAGGGGACAGGGCAGCGTAGACAGGGGTGCCAGCTGGGGGTGGTAGGCCACCGGTTGGGTCGGCGTCTTTTTGAGGTTTAATGGAGAGAGGAAGTCGGTGAGAAACAGAGGAGAGAAAAAAATCTTCTTCCCCTGTTCTCTGCGCGTCCAGGGGAAAAGGATGACATATGGTGCCGTTCAAAACGGCACCGTTTTTGCTTCTTCTCTTTTTTTTATAAGTGAACAGTGTTTAAAACGGCATCGTTTTTCCCAAAACGCGTCGTTTCATTTAAATGAGAATTGGCGCCAAAACACGTCAGATTTCAAAATCAGGCCTTCAATTTGCGCGCTTTTTGCATTTTGGTCCTTGGTCTGGGATTTTATCAATTAAGTCCCTAATTAGCCATCAAACTTCAATATTTATGCAATTAAGCCCATGATTTGACCAAATTAACTCTCAAAAATTATAATTTGACCCCAGAACTTTAATTGTTTCCAATTAAAGCCCAAATTAACTCCAAAATCAATATTTATGCAATCAAAACCTCCATAAATTCAATTAAACCTTCAATAAAATTTAATTGAGTCCATAAACATCTGATTTTGGACTTTTCTTCCTCAAATTGAATTTTCTTTGTCAACAGGGCTCTCATCAGTCAACAAAATACTGCCAAATTTTAATCTTTGTAATTTTGAACCTCCTCAACCAATTTTTGACCATTTTTAGGGCGCTCTGACATCCTTTTTTCACTGTTATATTTTTTGATAATATTTTTTGATTTTTTTTTGTATTTTATTATTTTTTGTGCGGGGACCCGAAAATAGGTTATGACAATGTTGAAGATAGGGATAGAATGACAAAAGCACATTGTAGTCCCTACTTTTCGTGTAAGCTGACAAATCATATTTTTCATCGAAATAAATCTCTGATCTTTTAATCTTATATTTTAAACCCCGTAAAATTAAATTAAAAGCTAACGGACCAAAATTAAGTTATAACAGTTGCCCCCTCTTTACAATCCTTACGGTGCAAAGGCATTGGAAAATTCATTTTCTTTTGACTTTGTATAGTAAGTTTTGTAAAGAAGAATAAGCGTGAAAACCCTTCCTCTTCCTTTCTTTTGATTTTGTCTTGGTTGTTGTTTTTTTAAAAAAAAATAGTCAAATTATTTTCGGCGACCTACCCGATGATGAAGAAGAAACGCGAAAAGGATTTTGTAAGCCCTAGATAAAATAAAATTTTATAGGACACTAAAATAAATGTTAAGATAAGTAGCTATCTTGAATGATTACCTTTGTCAAACGTGTACGACATCGCGGCGATCGTCCACCCTCTCAATCAAAAAGATATGGTTTATCTGGTAAATGTAGAGAGACAAGGAATTTTTCTCTCTTATCAGTAAAATAGAATGGGAGTCGCCACCTAGTATTTTGGTCACTGGAAACCCTAACTAGTCTCAGAGATTGGGTATAGAGACTGGTTGCGTAAAGGGAAGGTATTAGCACCCCAAATACGCCCTACCTAAGGTAAGTTGCATTGTTTTGTTGTCTGATAAAAAAACTATGGTCTTATTATGTTTTCTAATTGTTGGTCTGTCTAATGTTCAAGAAAAGCCCTCCTTAATAAGGATGTTCTTATCTTAATGGGGTAAAACCTAACAGTTCTAGTGTCCAAAAAAAGAAATTTAATATCCGGAATACGTATTACGTGTAATGTCGTACCCCGGATACTAAAAGACAAACAAAATAAAAAAAAAATTGTTTTTGAAATTTTGGCCAATGTTCTCTTAACTTTAATTAACTGGTTACTAAAGTCAAAATGCATGTTAAAACATTGTTTTTTAGTGTATGAAAAACACAATATGCTTTTTTAGCTTTAAGACACTTGGCTGTATGAACAAAAATATTTTTTTCTTTTTTTCAATTTTTTTTGTATTTTTGAAAGTTTTGACGAAAACCGGGTATTTTAATACCTGATTCTTATTTTTTACTGAGATTAAACAAAACAGCATAAAACAATATACGCGGGGAAATCACAAATTTGAAATATATATATATTGTTCTGTTAATCTTTTTAAAATGGGCCGGACCCAGCCCAAATGCATGGGCTGGGCCTAACCCAGCCCAACTACATGGGTTGGGCTCAGCCCAGCCCGTGTGAACAGTGCCCTCCACTGTTCACATGCTACGTGAACACTGGAGGCGTGGCAGGGATGAAGCAAGAGAAAAGAGAAAGGGAGAAGGGCTGACCTGCAGTGGCTGCTGTCATTGACGGAGCTGCTGGAGGCGACAAGCAGCGGCACTGGTGGTTCGCGGTGGTGGCAGCGGCTCTGTTTTTCTCTTTTCTTCTCTCTCTCTCCTCTGTTTTTCGTTCTCTTCCCTACTTCTTCTTTTCTTTTCTTTTTTCCTTCGCTCTTCCCCCTCTCTTCTCTACTCTCTCTCTTCTGTTCTGCTCCTTCCTCTTTTTTGCTCTCTCTTCCCCTGTTTTTATAGGCAAAAACCAGGGGAGAGAGAGGCTGGGGTGGCTAATGCGTTGCCGCCCCTCCAACACGTGGAAAGCTTTGGGCAAGTGGGGGTCCTTGGTCGGCATCTTTTTTATGCTTTTAAGAAGAAGAAAGTCGGTGAAAACAGGGGGAAGAAAAATCTTCTTCTTCCCCTGCTTCGCACGTCTAAGGGAAGAAGAAGACCCACAGTGCCGTTCAAAACGGCACCGTTTCAGTCCCTTTTTTTTGCTTGAACAGTGCATGAAATGGTGCCGTTTTGGACAAAATGCGTCGTTTCATTTAAAAGAAAAAGGCGGCAAACTTATGTCAAAGTCCAAATCAGTTTTCAATTTGTAATTTGTTCAATCAAGTCCTAAATTGCAATTTTGATTGAAAAATCAATGCAATTGCATCCCTGCCAAAAATCAAACGGCAACACTGAAGTTGGCCACCTTTTCACTTTGGTCCTTGGTCTTGAATTTATGCAATTTGACCCTTAATTGATCAATAAACTTCTAATTTCTTTAATTTGGCCACTGATTCGGTTTAATTACAGCCCCTCTATTTACGCGCATTTTTTATTTTGGTCTTTGGTTTCAGATTTCTTCAATTAAGTCCCTAATTGGCCATCAAACTTTAATATTTATGCAATTAAGCCCCTGATTTGACCAAATTAACTCTCAAAAATTATAATTTGACCCCAACACTTTAATTTTTTTCAATTAAAGCCTAAATTGACTTCAAAATCAATTTTTATTGCAATTAAACCCTCCATAAATTCAATTAAACCTTCAATAAAATTTAATTGAGTCCATAAACATATGATTTGGGACTTTTCTTCCTCAAATTGAATTTTCTTTGTCAACAAGGCTCTCATCAGTCAAAAAATACTGTCAAATGTTAATTTTTGTATTGTTAAACCTCCTCAACTAATTGTTAGTCATTTTTTGGACGCTCTGGCATCCTCTTTTCACTGTTATATTTTTTTATTTTATTTTTTATTTTTTTGTATTGTTTTAAAGAGAGAGAAAAATGTGAATTGGAGAATAACCCAAAATGGGTTATGAGTTATGACAACCTTAATGGAAATAAATGAATAAAATAAATAAAATTTCAAAAATAGGTGAAAAATAGAAAATACAGAAACGTGAATAAAGACCGGATGGAAATGGATTATGATGAAATAAATTTACTGGGATGTAAATTAATGAAAATCAAAATAACTCGAGTAAAAAGGTTGTCTAACCTGTATCGGCACTCAAGAATTTTATGCCAAAAACATGAAAATTTACTATTGAGGGACATGAATGGAATTAATTAAATTAAAATTTATAAGTTATTAACAAGGGAAGTGGCCGGCCATAAGAGAGAAAGAAAGGGAAAAGGGGAAAAAAACAAGAGAAAAACATTAGAAATCAAGAGAAAAATAAGAAAAAATGAGAGAGAGCTTTGAAACTTGTAAGATTTATAATCTTAGAACATTAAATTAAGGAAGAATCAAGTGAATGAAGATAGAAGAGAATTTGGGAGAACTTAGATTGGTAAGCATGAAAAATTAAGATTCTTACTTGAATGAAGTGTTTTTGAGTTTATTTGAGTAAGTTATCAAACAATGACAATTAAATTTGATTTAATTTCTTACAATCTTGACTCTTTAAATTAGGGTTCTTATGAGAATTTTGGGGATTTTGAGAAAAGTAGTAAACATGATGGAATTGAGGTAGAATAGTATAAAAATAGTGAATGTAAGTAGTAATTAAGAAAGAAATTGGCTAAGTTTGAAGAAATCAACTTGTAACTAAGGATGAGGAAATAAAAGGATGAGGTTTTGATTGTTTTGTGTTTGAGAAAAGATGTTCCTTATCTTATTTGAAGTATTCAAAGTATAAACAAGTGAAGAAACATCATAAGAATGTGAAAAGAATGAATAAATAAATGGTAGGAATAGTTCATGGAAGAATTCTTTAAGTGAGTTAGAAGAAGAAAATTGATTAAAACTATATGTTGAAAATGAGATGACAAATGAATGAAAATTTTGGTGCAAAACCCAATTAAATAAAAGATATTACGTGCTTTAAATTTAAGCACGTAGAAGAAATATTAATGGATTAATAATGTAGTGCAATTTGATTGATTCAGGAGTTGTTTCGGGAGTAGGGCATCAGGCAGGAGAAGTTGGGCCATCACGAGCAGACGGTAGGTGATTCATCACTTTTTCTTAAAATTCAAAGTTTCATTAGTAGTTATGAATTGTTTTATAACATAATGATATGAAAAAAGTACAAGAAGAAACTTGTTTGTATTATAATAGGGATGTTGGGTAATTCGTATGGAATTACCGGTTTGATTGGCTATTAAAATAGAATAACTAGAAGTTGGGTAATTCGTATGGAATTACCAGTTTGATTGGCTATTAAAAGAGAATAGTCGAATGTGGAGTAATTCATATGAAATTACCGGATATTTGTTGGCTATCGAGGAAGGTTAGTCGGATTTAAGGTAAATTGTGAATTACCAAATTGAAAATTAAGCAATGAGTGTTGGTTGCCGAGGTCCTATAAGTATAGGATTGATAAATTATAAATGGGTTATTGATGTTGATATGTAGTAAGTTAGTGATGAAAGACAATTTGATACATTTTGAAGAATAGTGAACATAATAGTTTTATCATTTTTAATATGTTATCTTCCTTATTTCTTATTAATATTATGTATACAGGTATTTCACGAGGTGATGTGGAGCGTTAAATATGGGCTTTGCGTTTAAATTGTTTTTTTATATAATATCGCTAGTGGTCTAATTATTCAAGGCGACTTGCCCGATTATAAAATGCGAAGAAACTCGCTTGTGGTCTAATTGCTCCAAGCAACCTGCTCGATGGGAAGAATAAAATGCGAAAAAGATTTCACGAGTGGTCTAATTGTTTCAGGCGACCTGCCCGATAGGAAGAAGAAACGCGAAGGATTTCATCAGGTCTCGTTATTCCAGGCAACCTGCCCGATGAAGAATAAAAAGCGAAAAGGATTTCGTGAGTGATCTAATTGTTCCAAGCAACCTGCCCGGTAAGAAGAAGAAACGCGAAGGATTTCGCGAGTGGTATCATTATTCCAGGCAACCTGCCCGATGAAAAATTTCGCGAGAAATCTCATTATTCTAAGCGATCTGCGTGATAAAGGATTTCATGAATGGTCTCATTATTCCCCTGCAGTATTGAAGAGGAAACCTTCAGCCATTTTTTTTTTCTTTCAAACGAGAGGGTAGAAGGAAACGAAAGACAAATGCAATGGAGAAAAGGAAGAGGAGTGAATATGGAGTCGGTTTGTATGCTTTATACGGTGAAGCAGATTCCAACATTGTCCAACGAGCCAAAGTGTAGCTTAATCAATTTTAAACTAAAAGTATATAGACAAACGGAGCATAGAACTAGGAGGACAAAGCACACTCCATAAACAAAGGATGGATAGATAGATAGGTACAAGTCGAGAGTCACGACAGTGATGAATTTGGGGACTCACAAATAAAGCACGTGGGACGGTCACTCAGAGGTTGAAAGTGCCAAAATTTATGGACGGTTGGTAATCTTACGGGGGTGTGTAGAATTGGAATAACACTAAAACTATATTTAAATAAAATTATTTTATTTTTATAAAATTATTTTTAATATTAATATATTAAAATGATATGAAAATACCAAAAAATATTAATTTAAAATAAAAAAAAATTCAAAAAAATTCAAAACATTAATATCATCACATCATAACAATTTCAAAACATTAAAAAAATATTAATTTAAAATAAAAAAATAAAAAACTTCAATTTTTTTCAACAAAACGTTTGAAATATAAAAACAAAAACCCTCTTAATTCATGCCTACAATCATGGATGATAATTTAATATTAATTCAAATTTAATAAATGAGTTTTTTTTATGAATAATTCAATAAGTAATGAGTATGATATAAATATTTTCAAACTCGACTTAAACAATTCATTCATCCCTGCATTCAATTTCCATTGCTATCCCACTCTCATTTAAAACATTTTAGAAAAGTTTGAACACAATTTAGATCCTCTTGCATCCCACTCTCATTTAAAACATTTTAGAAAAGTTTGAACACAATTTAGATCCTCTTGCATCCCACTCTCACTGATTTTTGATGCAAGTTGTGTAGTAGGATTGGCTCCTTCATTTTGTTCATTGATTATGTGGTAAGGAAGGTGAGAGCAATACATCTGTACCATGCATTGAAGTTAACTGACGTTTCATGAAAGTCATGGATTCTGACGAGGAGCCCACCTCTGACTTGAATGCATCTTCCCCACAGCAAGAATAGACTCAGACCCCTTAACAAAGGCTACAGACGTTGACACCATTGCCATCAAATCTTGCTCACAATGCAATGATTAGGTTAAATTTGGCCAATAATGAGAAACAAGCAGCACCCAAATGCAGAGCAGCATAATAGAAACATAGCTGTATTGTTTCTGTAGGTATAGAATTCCCCAGGTTTTCTTTAGGAGAAAGTTTACAGCGCATTAGAGCATCGATATCATTACACTATCTCATCTTACTGATTGATAACAGTAAGAATTCCATTGCTGTTACAGTACAATTAAACGAATTTTGCACAAAATTGATGAAATTAAGAAATAGAACATTCATTCACAAGAAATATTTAAAAGACCGTTCAATAAAAAACTTGTGCCAAATAAGAAAAAACAGGGACTATACAACAGATGAGAAAATGAACGAAGAAACTGTACCAAGAAACTCGATTGATGTAGGTAACTGGTAAGGAGAGGCCTTGTAAAAAGTCCTCTATGCTCATCTTTGCAGTTTTCAGTCAAGTTTTGTGCAAATTACGTTTGTAGGTGTGGAAACATGGCCTACTTATGATCCAGGAGATGAAGAAACACAAGGTCCGAAGGGGCAAACCCCAACGCCATCAAATTTGCAGGGAAATCCTCCGGCTGAATTGGTTCAAAACGAATGTTCCAGCTAAATCATCCAAACAGTGCCAGGCAACTTCTACAATAGTTCAAGTTACCTCTCTGAGCTTGTTGGGTGATGTGGTTAGTTGTCACAAGGCAAAGTTCACAGCTATGGGCTTGAATTATCTCACATCTTGAAGATACTAGCACTTCCGGCATATCAAAAAATTATCCACTTTGTTATAGCCATAAAAGACCAGCCAAATGAGATTACGGACCAGTATCCATATTATAGGAGTAGGAGAACAAATATTGATAAGAGAAGATAGAACAAGAAAGAATTGACCAATGCAAAAAAGGGAAAACATGAACTTTTTATAATGTTGATGAAACTTTGGAACTTTACCGATAACCAACTCAATCAAGGGGAAAAAATCCTTTAATTTTGCTCCATTTGAAAGCTGATGACATGAAAGAATAAAAACAAAAGGAGATGGGAAGGGTTTAAGAATTTTTACCTGCACCAGAATAATTAGAACATCCAATTCATTTTTCTCCATTATTTCAATGGTTAAATAGAGTACTAAAAAAGAAGTAAAACCATTATACGCATCAACTGAAAAACAAGAGTCCCTTGTTTGACCATGAGAACCCCAAAACTCAACCAATTTTGAAATTTATTTTTTAAGAATATGGCAACCACATTTAAGATTCCTTAAAATCCCAACTTCTGTGGAACAGATATACCTGCCAGAAGTGTTTGAAGCAGCTCTCTATCCTTTTAAGGTAACTAAATGGGATGCCATTAGAGTTTGAGGAACGAGCATCACAGCTGGAGTGCAATCAAACAGAAGCATGTAGGCACTTAGTTTAGCAGGGAGCCCAAACATTCAATATTGAAGATTTGAAGCCGCTCTCTATCCTTTTAAGTTAACTAAAAGAAATGCCACTAGAGTTTGTGGGAGGCGCATCACAGCCGAAGTGCAATCAAACAGAAGAATGTAGACAAGCAGTTTAGCAGGGACCCCCAAACAATCAAAATTGAAGACCCCAATGCAGAGTGGCCAAGAATGAAACCTCAAGTGTAGAGAAGCACAAAACCAATGAAGCAGACCCAGAAGAAACCTCAACACAAAAAGAAAAGCATAAAGTTTTAGCACCACTCTCAGAAGCAACCTGTCTCAATAAATTCATAAAAACTACCTACAGAGCCTTCTTCTTGATAAGCCTACAACTATCCTGCATAGCTTAAAGAAGATTAACATAGTAATAAGTATGAAGAAAACTTAACCAAATCCAAGAGGCTGAGGGCGTTGCCCGTTTAAAACATAGTCGTACTGAAGTCCAAACATAATAAACACACTAATTTCAGTATTCTCCAAGCAAAGCCAAGTCGCCTAGGCAGCAACTCTTAACTCCTGCTTCGGCGCCGATCCCTGATGCCATTTCTGCACAAAACACGGAACCACCAACCACTAGTAAATCAACATAAATAAGCAACATGGTTGAGGACAAGGTCCTAACAATGACAAATGGAAATAATAGGAGGTTCACTAAAAAAATTCACCCGTTGGCATATGGGAGCTCTTCACGTACACGGTATTGTGGTGACCTGCTATAGCTGCGCCCACGAGGTGACAGACTGCGGCGCTTGGGGGATCGTCCTCGAGGGCTGTAGCTCCTGCTCCAGAGCAACGCGTGCAAAAGAATAATTAAACAGGTGCAAAAACACCAAAGATAATTCCTCTTTATCAAAACAAAGGGAAATTTACAAGCACGCATACACATCATAGATACATATATATTGAAGACAATATAAGTTTCAAAAATTCACCTTCGACCATAGCTTGGGCTCCTGCGATATCTAGGGCTGCGGCTGCGTCGTCTACCTCCTCCTCCTGAACCAACACGCAAGCGACACTCACGAGCAAAATGACCAGGTTCCCCACACTCATAGCACTTCAAGTCAGAACCACCAGAACGACCACGACCCCCTCCTCGTCCACCACCACCACCACCACCTCCTCCTCCTCCTCTAGAGTTGTGAGAAAGCTCAACTCTCCAGCCATTTTTTCCTGCTCCAGAAACAATTGATTAACAGCTAAAATGAAACTCGGCAAAATAAACCAAATAGCTTGTGTAATACAAAATATACAAGCAATTTGCAGAAAGATAGAGATGAATAAAATTGATACACAACAGGGGTGGATCTTCAACCTACTCAAAAGAAAAGGCAAGTAGAAAACGTGAAATGTTTTCTATGCCTTTACCATGTCATGCAGTTAAATAACCAAAGATTCAAACAAAAAACTTACAATTATCAAACTAAACTTAGGGAAAAAAACACATACCATCCAATTCATGAATAGCATCCTGCGCATCCCTTTTATCATCGAAATCAATAAACGCATAACCTGGTGGCCTCCTTGCAACCCAGACACTACACATAGCTCATTAACCAAATAGTCAATCATCATTATCAAAACAACCCGTATTCAAGATATCAAAACAACCCATATTCAAGATTCCATAAAACAGGAAAAAAAGATCAAGAAGTCAACCTTCTTATCACACCAAATCGGCGAAACTCATCTTCGAGATCACGTTCAGAGACTCTTGGATCCAAGTTACCGACATATACACGAGACATTGTTTCTTTATATCTGTCAAAATAAACAAAAAACCAGTTCGAAAACCTGATCTTTTTCTCTCTTTGAGTCTCAAGCACACAAGATAAAAACTTCCAAGAATCAAGAACAGCAAGAAACAACAACAAAAAATTGCATGCCGGATTCTTATAAAATAGACGAAAAAGACTTCATGGGCCGTAAGCAATAAATATTTTTTCATAAAAAATTAGATAAATAAGTCAAAGAGACAGAGATCTGAGAATGTACCAGGAGAAGCTTGTAGGGAGAACCAGAGAACAATAAACCCTAGGCGCTAGCCGTGTTTCTCCTTTACTGTTTTTGGTTTATTTTATGGCTTTGAGAGATATTTTTATAACGAGTAACAAATTAGATTTCTAAAGTCCTTCGATTTTGTAGTTTCTTATACGTTAGTCCATACGTTTAAGATTTTAATATGCAATTTGGGCCTGAAATAGGAAAACAAAGATGGGCCGATTTTTGAATTTTGTTAAGTTGGGCCTATTTGACCCACCTTCAAAAATGGGTCATGGGTCCAGTACTATCCACCCGAAACCGAAATATTTGGGTTTAGTTGTTTTGAGTTAATACGCATTTTTTAACTAAATATAAAAGCACGAACTCTTTCAAAATATTTAACAAAAATGTATTCTTAAAATTTTAATAATATGTAACTTAATGGCTAAATGGGTAATATTATAAGCATGCAATTGTTTCCCTTACAACTATGTTTTATAAGGGTAATGTTAAGAGTACTTTTTTTTCTTTATTTTTTACCTAATTTTTTTATTATTATTAACGTGGAAGTCCGAGCCAGCTTGCCCGCATCTCAACTAATCTCATGTGCCCTGAAGTTAATGATCATGTAAACTTCTAGTGACCATCATATTAGTAACTATAGAACTCGAACCTGAGATTATAGGGGAAGCAAACCCTTTAGTCCCGAGTTCTTATTACTAGACCATCTTATAGAATATGATTATCTAAATTTAATTTGCTCACTAAATGACATGAAATCTATTGCAAAAAAACTTGTCTGGAACTATTAATACGAATTACTTTTTTATTTTATTTTATGAAAGAACAAAAAGGGCTAAAGACGTTTTCTTCCAAATTTGGTTCTATCGTAGAAAACAAACTTTAATACACAATAACAAATTCCGTTATTGTGATGTGGTATAGTGAGATTTTTTTTTTATCTTAACCACAAATTTAAAAATCAATTTTAAAACATTGGTTAAAAAATTACAATTTATAATTTTTATTTAATTTATTTTTTTGAATTGCAATTACAAAAACTATGACAATACTAAGCATACATTTCATACAAAAAAGGAACATAAATAGAAGAAAAGGGAAAAAATAAAAATAAAAAATAAAACTTAAGTTACAGATATACTAATTAATATGCACGAAGTTGGTCAATGAGCTTGCTCAAGGTATCATGCGACGACCCATCTTTTTGCACCGCCCTCCGAGCCACCCTGCCTAAGGCCTCTGCTCTCTCCCGTGCACTCCTTCCCTTTTGTCCTCCCATCAACTCCTTCACACCTTCACTAATAGCTTGCCTTGAAACAAGGATTTCAGGGCCTTGA
>Ga0307517_10004513_pt1 | contig 21371 bp, 29 predicted proteins | sample 23_EM_MG_FD_194515 | JGI IMG/M metagenome (GOLD analysis project Ga0307517, IMG submission 194515) | Populus trichocarpa ectomycorrhiza microbial communities from riparian zone in the Pacific Northwest, United States - 23_EM | ecosystem: Host-associated > Plants > Roots > Unclassified | place...
ATGCAAGTACTCCGCCCGCGGTTTGAGTTCGGAAGACGGGTTTGCAGTATGAGGTTTTTCCCCGCAAAATTGCAATATCTGCCCGCGTAGCTCAATCGGCTAGAGCGTCAGACTTTTACGTCTCGAAATCTGAAGGCTGCGAGTTCGACCCTCGCCGTGGGCTTTTTGCAATCAGTGGATCGCAAACCAAGCCACCAGAGTTTGGAACGTTCCCACGACCTCTAATTATATCTCATCAGCATTCGACCACAGCGGATCCATTGCACTTGTCTAGCGCGTGCCCCTGACCTCACCTGACACACGGTCCTCTGCTGCTTACTGCGAATCACAGGAACGTATTTTTTACCCGCGCTTGCAACTCCTCGTGGCCAGGGTGATTCTTCAGCGGACAGATCGCAGCGGCCTCGTGTCGGGTTCTTGGTCCTTGGGCCTCTCCCTTTGTCTTCTTGGCTGTGCTACAGCCTGCTGTCACCAATTAGCGTGTGAGCTGCTACGCGCGATCACCGCTTCTTCTCCCCATTCAAGGCCGGCGCAGCTCCCTCAATCGTGGTTTGAAGCTAGTCTGGCAGAAAATCGTGGAAACAACGAGGACCTCGCCCTGCGCGTGATCCACGTATGTCAGCGCTATTTCCTCGGTCGCAGGTGTCACCGCTGTTTGTTCTGGCCACTACTTACGCGCACAGGTCCTTCAGACATCATTCCGTGCTCGAGACAGGTGTCATAAATTGTGTCATCCCCACGGTCCCGCCGATCAGCTGGAAAGCACCTTTGATCTTCACGTTAGCAAAGACATCTCCCCAGTGAATCTCGCTGCTGGGTATCACAAGGGTCTGTCCGTGGTCGTGTGGGCGGTGTGTTCGTGATCCGAATCACCCCGTCATCCTGCGGAATGTACCTGCGCTGTGGGAAATTCACTCTGTTCATGGTGAACAAGAGCGCGACCCGCTGGAGTTTGGAATGGCCGACGTCATATGAATCATGAACTGTTTCATTTTCTTGAATTTGTGAGGTGATTCTAGGCAGTACTTTCTTGGACCCGTCCAATCTCCCCCGTGACTTGAAACAGCCACCACTGTGATGAATTGGTCGTTATCTACTCATGGCGATTTTTTTTCCCAGCGCGGCGTGATTCTGTCCCGTTCCCGCTGTGAGGTCATCGTTTTCGGCGGGTGGGTGGAGAAGTGGAGCTGTTTGTCACCCGAGTTGGCCACGTTTTGGCCGGTAGGGTCTACATTTTCTCAGCGTGTGCTTCGTTGTGGGGCAGTTCCATTCGTTGGTATGTAATTTATGATGGAGCGTACACTGGTAACAGGGCGGATAGGTCGTTCACTTGGTTACTGGATGGAGCGTTCGGAATACAAATATCATTTGTGTGCTCCGCCCGCAGCCCTGGCGTACGAGACATTAAGACGGTATCTCCTCACTGGTCCCCGGGGTGGAGACTCTCCGGAGCGTTTTTGAGGTCAGCTGAGAGCCTCGTTGAGCAGCGCTCACGAACTGCAGATCCGGGATACCTGGGAACCGAAATGAAGGGATTCAATTATTCCGTCATTCCCGGGAACTAAGGCCTGGGGAGATCTACGATGGAGGAATAGTGTTTTTCTTTCTGATCATTCTACGATGATTAACCCGAGGAGTCGTGCGAGTTGTGCTCCTAACCAAATACGAACCCCAATGAGACTCGGTCGATCTAGGTTATTTTTCCTGGACCGGCTGCGAGTCGACTGTGAATTGCCCCACTGGAGGAGCAGAACAACGGTAGGTTGGGCCTGACCAGGGCGATAGATTACCCCCGGACGGATTCGGTTTGGCCTCCCCACGCTTTTCCAAGAGTTCGCGGATCGGTGTTTTCAACCTCCTACAGCTCCGTCCTCCGAAGACCGCGCGGAGCACGCGACGCGGTGGGGGATTGTATCCAGATGGGGATGCTTAAGAACCAGAAGGTGTCCGGAACGGCAGGATGACAATCAGTCATTTCTGGGAGGGTGAGTGAGAACATCTGAACCCCCCGGATCTACTGTTATCCCGTATTAGGAAATACGATATGTAACGCTTACCGTGAAACTTGGCCTTGTTTACCCACGCTATTTGGATCCTCGGTGTCGACGGACCATGAGTTACATGACGCGGAGCGCGGGTCCAAGTCCGGTGGCGGACAAGAAGCGAGCCAGGGAGCTGGGTTCGGTTTCTGATGGTAAGATTATCTTACCGATCCGAACCGGACAGGCGAGGGAGGCGAACTCCAACCGAAGAAATATTAAAGTATTGGACGCTACACAAAAACAGCACGGGTAGGCTATGAAAACATAGTGGACGCTGGTATGTGATACATTTCGTGTCTACTGTTTGGGGAATATGCTGGCTTGCGGTGAGAGCCGGTTGCAGAGATATGATGATATCAGCGGGTCAATGAAGATGTTTGGCACGGCCGATGGATATGGCGATCTGATGTTGAAGAGAGCAGTTGGGAGAGCAGAGCTGATGGTAACAAAGTGTCGGAAAGCAGGGTTCATAGGCATTGCCGTGGTCGTCACAGGGAGCAAGCGACCCAAAGTGGATCACTTGCGACGGCTGCCACTAACCGGCCCCGGTCCGTACCATGGGATGCATTGGTCGCAGTAACCCTGGTTCACAGAGGTGACGGTTTCGGACTTGTCAGGGCCGAGGAACTGAAACGCAGAGCGGGATGAGCGGTGAGGGGAGAAAAAGAAAAAGTGGAACAAGGCATACGAGCTGGCACGCGCATCCGGGACATGTCTGAGGGTGCTTCATGGAATGACGACAATAGCGGTTGCCACAATCGATCTTGCGAAGTTGTCTAGTCTAAACGGCGGGTTAGAAAGATGAGATCGACGATTGAATACAGAGAAAGGGTCTGACAATCTGATAGTGCTGTTTCGTAACGAGGGGGAGGGATTTGATTAGGAACGAGATCGGACAAATGGAAGGCCGCGCGCCAACGCACCCCGCATCCAAACTTGGTGCCCTCACTGTGCAGCAGGGTCACGTCAGACACGCATGGGCCCAACGGGGGGAGGGGGGTCAGGGGGACACGTACGTTTCGAGATTGCACATGGTGGGATGGAAGAGTGGAGGAGGAGAGGATGTGGGACGAGGGTGTGGGTGGGTTGGGTGGGGACATGGGTCTGGAGGGGAGCTTATATAGGGAGGGAAATGTGGGCCATATTTCCTGGAGAGCCGGGGATTATCGAAACGAATTTCTGAAAAGGGGCGGTGCGAGAGCGATCCGATGGTCGATAATAAGAAACGCAAGTGGCCGCCACAACAGCATCCGAGCTCCCGTCGTCATGCCATGTCCGTTTCGCTTTTCGGAATCCACGGAACAGCAGCGTGCACCAAGTCCGGGACGAAATCTGGCTGGAATCCACATACTCACATCTGTCGGAAAAATAATAAGTAATACATGGCCCTTACCCTTCTGGGCCATCCTTTGTGAGACAGGGCCCGGAGCGGAACGCCTCCCCCTCTGCCCCCGCCATCCCCTCCGGACTCCGTTGCCACGTGCCCTCTGGCCCCTTGATGTCCTCAACTCCTACTACCCGTTCACGAACCCTCCTCTTCCTCTCCTACAGGGACTCTCGCGCGAGCTCTTCCACCTCCCACCACAGATACGCCCCAGACTCCGACGCCGATGAGAGCGAACGTCTCATTGACCCCATAAAAGACCATATCACCATAGACGTTGGACTGCCTCCGAAATGGTCGGGCCACTTGCACAGATAATCGTCTCTGTGATCCATCTCTGACGCTTGTGCCACCAGGGTGGACATCTCGGACAGAATAGAGGCCGTCCTGACCGATGCACAAGTCAAGAGTACGTACAATTCCCGCAGCGTGCTCCTTTTCTTTCTCTTCTATCCTTTGTTGTACTTATTCGCCCCTCTGCTCCACTCACATAGTCAATGCTCTCGATAAGTTGCACGCAAAACACGCTCTCCCCGGTTTCACGGACCGAACCGCGGAGGAACGAGAGATTGAAGCCATGACCGCAGAAATCACGAGCGTAGGGCCGACCTTATCCTTTTCTCGTCCTAGGTCTGCTGACATAGCCTATCACTGTATAGAGTTTCCACCACTGTCATCGCCTTATCCAGCAGATCGGTTCGGACTCCATTCACTCCTTTCCTCCGTCACAGCAACCTCGGCACTCGGCTGCAAATAATTTGCAACGAGGCCTCGCTGCCAAACTACAGGGCCTCAGCGCTAGCTTTCGGAAGAAACAGCGCGTGTACCTCGAGAGTACGTCTTACTCGTTTGACAACTCCGCGTCAGAGATTGATCAGTGGCACATGCGCCTCGTTCCTCCAGGGCTTCAGGGTCATGCGATCAAAAATCAAGATCTTCTCATTGCCTCAGGATCGTTATCGCTCAAAGGGCAAGAGGGGTTGTCTGCTGTGGATGATGACCTTCAGGTCGCAGTATGTGCCTCATTTGATGAGAGAATCTTTGATTTGATTCCGCATTCTAGTCTCAGCTACAAGCACAGGATAATCTCCAACCAGATCTAAGGCGGCGTGATCGCGAACTTTCTGAGATAGCTAAATCCATCGCCGACCTCGCCGTGTTGTTCAAGGACCTTTCTTCCATGGTCATCGACCAGGGGACCCTGCTGGACAGTGTAGAATATAATGTTGAACAAACAGCAGTTCAGGTTTCCCAGGCGGTTAAGGAGTTAGATGTTGCCACCCAGTGCGTATTCTCCCACGTAATCCTCACGTCAAGCCTTCCTGATCATGAGATCTGTGTCACGCTTCTGCCATTGTTCAGGTACCAGAAAAATACTGGGAGGAGGAGCTGTATATTCCTGCTTTTGCTTATCATTTTCGGACTGATCATCGTCCTCATCTTCAAACCCCGACGTCATTCTCCTCCCACTGCAACACCCCAGCCGCCCTTATCAGGTGATCTACCAGGGGGTAGAGCAGCTGATGGACTGACCGATGCCTCTGGTCCAAAATGGACGTTCAGACGAGCCATACCCATATAGAGTTCGTTTGTATAATGGGATACATTACCTTTTCGATCGTTGCACGATCTCCACCCGCGGCGCCAACTAAGGTTAAAGCGGCCTCCTTCGCAGGTCACCCCATACGCATCGTGGTATAGAGCAAAACGTGGATTGGCGATGTGACCACAGAGGGGATCATCGTGGGCGGTATTCTGGAATTGGCGACCTCTGTCCTGTGACCCTGGCTTTAGGATTAAAGGGGGGATGTTCAATGTTTTCCCGGGCTGTAACTCCGGCTGAGTATCTGTGATGATGTCTTTCAGTGATCATCGATAGGAGTTGGATGTGGTCAGACGGGAGGAGACGTGCAGATACGCGCCTGCTGGTGCTCTCCGAGTAGTCATTTGAGTTCGACGTTTTGTTCAGCCGAAAACAGTACATGTAATACGAGAGTAATTCTATGACCCCTTTGTTTTTCCAAAGGGCGGCAAACCCGAAAGAGAAGTGGCAGCGGGTGTGTTTTATCAAAACGAGGTATGCTCCGGAGTCGGCGAGTGGTTTCGGCCCGCCCACAGGCGCCAGGCGCCACAGCGTTGCGGCCGTCTGATACGGACTTGGCTGCTGGATCGATAAGGTGAAAGCTGGAAGGAGAAGGTGGTGCTGTGATATGGGGATTTTGAGAGCGTCAGGGAGGAACTTTGGGCCGAACGTTCCACCTACTGCTGCCGTCGCGTTTCGTATCCTGTATGCGTCCAGAAAAACACGTCTCTCGTCGCGGCTGCCGCCGCGTGGGCAGGCAGCTTGCCGCGGGAGCGTTCCGCTTTTGTCGATCTGCGGGAATTACAGCCGAGGGGGGCAGGTTGGCAACGGCCCTGTCATCCAACCGACGCTCCTGCATAACCACCACGCTCATTTCTTCCTCGTTGGGCCGAACTCCGCCTGCGGATCCATCGTCGAGTGCTTCTCGTGCCTCGATCCCCCCTGCCAAGTATCCGTCCTTTGTGACATTGGATGCCCGGCCTCCACCAAAAACGGCCGAGCGGCTTCGAACAAATCGATCTTATGGCCTTCCAGAGTCGGGAGGACCTCACAAGGAGTGCCCGGAGAGACAGTATCACCTCTCACGCGCAAGACGCCATGTCCATCAATTCAGCTGCACCTCTGCACCACCAGACTAGCCCTCTTGACACGGGTTATCCACCTGTCAGCAACCCTCCCTCCTCCGGGTTGACTCCGGTCCATGAACGCCGCGTGCAATTTGGTCATGCGGATTCGGACGTTGAAGCAAACAAGGAGGGGAGTCCGTACTCTGAAATGCCCACCCCAGACCCCTCCGGCGGTCGGGGACACACAAGCAAGAACCCGAGTTGGGACCTCTTGGCTGGGTATAGAAAATTCGAACACTCTTACGAAGAGTTCGATACGAGGAAAGCCTCTGAGAAGCATTTGGTGTTTGCTGATGGTGACGTGCCAAACACTGCTGTGAGCGGCATCCTTCCTCGAACGGTGTTGTTGATCTCACGCTCCCCAAATAGTTCGTTCGACTTTACCACTATCTTTTGAACGTTTCAATCATCACTCGTTGGATCATTTTTATCGTCCCTTTGCTTGCCATTCTTTGGATCCCTGGTATTCTTCACTTCACAACCTACCCTGATGGTAACGTAAGTTATCCGCGATACCCACTCAGAGACCGCAGGCACTAACCTCCAACAGATATGGGGTATCAACCTGTTGTGGTGGTCTATTTGGTTTACTGTTGTCTGGGTCGGTTAGTATCCCGCGCTCTCGCACGTCGCCCATCGCTTTCTAACTTGTTTTCGTAAAGGCTGGTGGGTTTGCCTGGCGTTTTCGTGAGTGTTTCAGGTTACGGTCTCACGCGGCATTGTTCTAAAATTGTGCTCCCGAATTCGAAAGACGTATTTTCCCAGCCATCCTTCGACACACAGTTGGACTTGTGGCCATTGGTAGCCGACGCTACATCGATTGGTTCGAGGTTCTGCACAGATATGTGGCGTTGACCGCGTGGACCGTCGCAATCTGGGTATCATATCAGCCTCTTCTCAATCGTAGGCAGTCGGATGGGGTCAGCGATAATTCGAAGAGGATCATCAGTCTGCTCGGCAGGCTTCTGTTTGCGCTCTTCCTTTGTGCATTGGTGCTCTTCTTGGAAAAGTTCGCCATTCAGTTCATCGCCGGCAAGTTCCATGAACGATCGTACGCAGGTTTGAACGTTCTCTGCATTGACGTGAAGAGAGTCCAGACGGATCTGATTGTGACGATTAGAAAGGATTGCTGACCAGAAGGCTGCGATCAAGGTCCTCGTCACGTTATATCAGCATTCCAGTGACATACCTGGTCGTACGGACACCATGAGAGATGCCACAGCGAACGACAAACGGTCAAGCGTTAGCGCCGCTCGGTTTCTCAAGCGAGCGCTAAAGGGTGTCCGGTATGCGGCGACTACCACAACAACCGCTTTCGGCAATGTTGCGTCGGAAATTACAGGAAGGTGTGTAGAGCATGCTCAAGACCCTGTGCGTCAGATGACTGACCGGGTGTAAACAGCTCTGTTTTACAACCGAACTCACCCCAGGCCATGATCAAGACGGCGTTGGAGTCGGCTAACAAATCGCGTCTTGTGAGTGCCGCGTTCGTGATCGGTTTGCGGGAATCATACCGATTCTCAAACGGCTAATCCCCGTTCAGCTTGCACGCCGCTTGTTCTATTCTTTTGCGAGGCCAGGCGTCGATTACCTCCTCTTGGAGGACATCACCAAGTTCTTTCCCACGCCTGAGGATGCCGAAGCTGCGTGGAATCTATTTGATAAGGATGGCAATGGGGATGCTACGCGAGATGAAGTGGAAATGACTTGCATGTGCGTGTTGATTCGCCGCCTCTTTCATCTGCCTTTCACGGCTCAGCAAACGCGGGAGGACTTACGCGATGTCCTTGATAGGCAATGTCACCGGGAACAGCTTTCCATTGAACACTCTATGCGCGACCTTGACAGCGCGGTTGGCCGGCTAGATAACATCTTCATGTCACTCTATGCAATTGTGGTTATTTTGATTATTGCTGTGGCTTTGGTGGGTCGTGTCCTGTCACCTGGTTCTGGGATACTCCTCTCTGATGGTTCCTGTAGGAGGCTCAATTGCTCACCCTCATCACCGGAGCGGGAACTATTATCCTTGGCACGTTGCTCCCTCACGTATTATGTTAGAACCCTGTGCCTGACGCTCAGCAGGTCTTAGTTGGCTTATTGGTGGAAGTCTCGCCGAAGTCTTGACTAGTATCATCTTCCTCTTCATCAAGCATCCCTATGATGTTGGTGACAGGGTCAAGGTTGATGACGACACCTACACTGTCAAGGAAATCAGGTTACTCAGTACCATCTTCCTGGACAGCGACAACGCGATGGTCCAAGCCCCGAACACTGTATTGAATGGCAAGTTCCTCATCAATTTCCGCCGAAGCCCGGAAATGTCGGAGCCTTTTACGTTCGATGTGTCATACGACACTTCGTTTGAGCAGATTGAGGCTCTTCGGGGGCGGATGATAGCCTTCTTGTCGAATGAGAGGAGAGATTTTGTCGCTGTATTTGATGTTACGGTCATGGGTAAAGAGCATGCGAGCAACCTTGGGTCACAGGGACTGACGAGAGTTCACAGATATCCCCGATCAGGAGAAAATGACTCTCAAGGTGGACATTAAGTACAAGAGCAACGCTCAGCAGGGTTCATTAAAAGGTCAGTTGGCCTGTATTCTATCCACCGGAGCTTGTGAATTAAACCTTTGGACAGCTAAGCGGAAGAACAAGTGGATCTGCGCGTTGAAAGTCGCATTGGCTGATATCAAGATCTATGGACCTAGTGGCGATCCTAATCCGAAACCCGCTACCTCGCGCTACACGATTGTCCCTTGGGAGTTGGTCTCTGAACTAGACAGGCAGGAGGAAGCTGGATCGCACTCGACCTTTCCAGACGGGATACAGGAACCCAGGATTCCGATTAGCAATTGGAACTTGACAGACAGCAACATTGTTTTGGTCGATGGTGGAGGTGACGTGTTTGGTGAAGGAAGCGAGGTGGGTAACTCATGTTATCTTGATTCTGACACTGTTTGCTGGAAACTCTTCGTAGCTTCGAATGCGCAACCCATCAAGGGGATTCCATCGTCCAGCTTACAATAGGCATGGTACCTCTACATTGCAGGAAGGCATGCCGATGGCTTCGGGTATTTCGATGCCTCATCCTGTATATGGGCCCGATGCTGGCATTCCTCTCCCGCAAGCCAGGGTTGAGGAGATTGAAATGCACCCTTCCAGCTCCAGTCCCCGTTAATTGGATCTAAAAGTAGAAATTATCCCCTTGCGGACGTGATTCCCAGGTGCCAACTAGATGCACCCGCGCGTCCCACCTCAACGGTGTAGATTCTGGTTGGAAAGTTCGGGGCTGGAACCCTTAGCGGCGTCTGGACAAAGTATTCTGATACACATATGCATTGATTTATTCCACTTTCGTGTTTATTCTTGCATTTAACGACTCGTGTCACGACATTCGTTGCTTATTTTCTGCGTACTTCCGTATAGTTGAAAATTTGAAACCCACTTATCTACCCATCCTTATTGAACCCTTCCGATGATCGTCGGAGTTCTGGGCGCTGACGTAGCCTGACCGGAGCGGGTCCAATCAAATCAACTCGATCACCTTCGTCTGTCCCGTGCCACCACCAGGTGGTTTGACCGCGCACAACCTCCCCTCGAGCTTATGGCGTCCTCGTCGGAGTTCTCGCACGACTACACGGAGGGGGCCAGCACGGAAGACATTAGAGATGCGGTGGCGATAAACAGGCTCTCCAGAAAAGACTCTCGGTATAGCTCTTACGGTGATGATCACTTCGGTTCCATCTTCGACGGACCTGGCGGTACCGCCATACCCAGCAGCGTGTCCAGGATGTCCCACGATGACTCTCGGAGGAGGAGCATGGACTTTTCTCGGGCGAGGAGGACGAGTCTTGGAGGACGAAGTACCGATTCTCGGAGAAGCGGTGGGATCCAGCGGGTGGATAGTGGACGAACGGTCGATTCCGATGCCGTATCGCAAGACGACGTGGCTTCTGTCGGTAATTGGAGCCAAGGACGATCCCGCTCGCCGCCGCCACGGTCGTCGGTGTTCGAGAACATCGCGAATATGTTTGGGAGAAATACCGCGGAATCACCAGTCCAGACGCGGAGACCTTCTTTGTCTCGCGCATCGACTTCGAGTCGGAGGTTGAGAAGAGCCCATAGTAGGACGAGCTCGGACTATGCTATTGATGATGCGGCTTCCGGAGATGAGAGGTGGGGGTATTCCTCCGGAGAGGATGATGAGGAAACCGAGCAGGATAGCGATGAGGCCGAGTTTAACAGAGAAGGGGGAAGCGACCTGGACTCGTACCCGCCCAGTCCTACCAATCTCCCTTTGCTCGTTAACGACCCTATATTCGGCGGCGAGACCCGGATCGACATGGGCGCGGAATTCGAACCACTGGATCCTCCACCACCAGGGCCTCCCAGCCGGCAGACGATTTACGTCTCCGATGAGGACGTGAATATTCGATTTGTTGGGTACGAAGTTATTCGCGTGAGGCAGGCGCTTTGGAGGCTTTGTTGTATACTGTCGTTCGGCATCTTGGCCCTACTGGGACACTGGTTCCCACGCTTCTGGCTGCGGTGGGTGGCGCAGGAGAAGGCATTTACGCATATCGAACGCGGGTTCGTTGTTGCGGAGGTGCGACGCCGCTGAACCTACCCTTTTGGCGATGTTCTAACGCAGCGGCAGACCGCATATAGGGATATCGCACTGTTCCCCGTCAAGAAGATTGATTATCCGTACGATACTTCGACAGTTTTCGGCCCTTCGTCGCTGGCCGAAGATATTCCAGATGAGAAGATCGGTGACCTTTTGATCGTGGATTATCGGTATGCCCGGTTTGCTCTGGACCCTAGGACGGGACTCTTTGGTATGATAAGGTTAGTCTCGTTCTATTTTTAAGAGGGAGAATACTTATTTATTGGCGATAGCCGCTGGAGAGATTCATCCTGGAACGGTTTGGGTGCTATACAGAACGGAGTGGCTCCCAGTGTGAGGATACAGAGGAGCGTGTTGTTTGGTCCGAACTCCCTTGATATTCAGGGGAAATCTGCTGTGTCTTTGCTGATCGATGAGGTAGGAGACTCCCCTTATGATTCCTCTTTTGGGTCGCTTAGAAGGACGTCGTTCTAGGTCATCCACCCTTTCTACGTATTCCAAATCGCGAGCATAATTCTGTGGTCCCTGGATGATTACTACTATTATGCGTTTTGCATCGCCTTGATTTCGGTCGTCAGCATCGGAACCACCTTGGTTGATACCAAGAAGGTACAGTCTCCCATCTGTTTACGGAGGATGACCAAACTAAGCTCTGTTGTACAGACAATTGCACGCATGAGGGAGATGTCACGATTCTCTTGCCCAGTAAACGTGCTTATCGACGGCGCATGTGAGCTTAATCCATGTCCGACCGCCCTTCTTCGTTAACCTCTCCCTACCTTGGCAGGGGTTGAGAAGGATTCGAGGGAGTTGGTGGTCGGAGACATCGTCAACTTGATTTCGCCTCAACTCAGTTTTGTACCCGCCGACCTTTTTCTCATCACCGGGGATACCATTGTGAACGAGAGCATGCTTACAGGCGAGAGTGTTCCGGTCAGTAAAACCCCGGCGAGCAACGAGGATATTGCCAAGTGGAAGGATAGCGAGGATGTGGGTAAGGAGAGCGCGAAAAGCTTCCTGTATTGTGGTACTCGTGTGGTTCGTTCGCGGGGATTGTTGGCTCCGGATGGCTCGATCAGGAATCCTGCAGTTGGTCTGGTGGTCCGTACTGGTACGGGACCGCGCATTCCCCAGATGGAGTTGCGGCGTGCATACTGACCCTTCGACAGGATTCGCTACGACCAAGGGTGCTCTCATCAGGTCTATGTTATTCCCAAAGCCGATGGGTTTCAAGTTCTATCGGGACTCTGTTCGGTTCATCGGAGTGCTTGCTGGAATCGCTGGCCTTGGCTTCTCAGCAAGCGCAGTGCACTTCGTTCACCTCGGTTTACCCTGGCATACGATCTTGATTCGTGCCCTGGACCTCATTACGATTGTCGTCCCCCCTGCTCTCCCAGCCACGTTGTCTATCGGGACTAGCTTCGCCATCAGCAGGCTGCGTAAATTGGGGATTTTCTGTATTTCTCCCAGCAGGGTGAACGTTGCAGGAAAGATCAACGTATGCTGTTTTGACAAGACCGGTACATTGACAGAAGACGGGCTGGATATCCTTGGCATCAGGGGATTGGACAGGGAGGGGGAGAGGTTCGGAGAACTCATCGATCATATTTACGACCTGCCGCAGAGTCGGAACAAGGCCAATTTCCACCAGGCTCTCGCAACATGCCATTCCTTGAAGATGGTCGATGGGGAACCGATTGGTGACCCACTGGATGTCAAAATGTTCACCTTTACGAAGTGGACGCTGGAGGAAGGTATGAGCGCTGGAATGGGTAAGATTAAAGGTCCCTCCGGCATGGATCAGCCTGCTGCTCTCGTACAAACTGTGGTCCGGCCCCCGGGCACCGGGCAGTTCCGACTCGAAGATGCCCTAAAGGGTGGTGGAAGAGTGCGTTTGCTTGTGTTCACTGTGTCAACACATACTGAAGCCGCCCTCAGCATGCATACTTCTTGGAGCTTGGTGTGATCCGTACTTTCGAGTTCGCCTCTGCCCTGCGTCGAATGAGCGTCATCGTGAAGCGACTCAGGAGCAACGCGATGGAGGTGTACGTGAAGGGAGCACCCGAGGTCATGGGGGATATCTGCGAAAAGGATTCTTGTATGGTACTCAGTTGCTCGCGGTTTTTCGGGCCTGACCATGCTACGGACAGTTCCCCAGGATTACGAAGACCTGCTTTCTTACTACACTCGAGCTGGTTATCGCGTTATTGCTGTCGCGGGAAAGAGTATCGAAGGTCTGTCTTGGCTCAAAGCTCAGAGGATGAAACGGTACGGGTCCTTCCACGGAATCATATAATACACCCTCTGACTTTGTCTAAGTGAACAAGCTGAGAGTGGTCTACGCTTTCTTGGATTGGTTATTTTTGAGAACAAGCTCAAACCGGGGACAACGCCTGCAATTCTTTCACTAAGATCTGCCCATCTTGCCTGCCGAATGATCACGGGGGATAATCCGCTCACGGCGGTTAGCGTCGCGAGGGAATGCGGACTCATCAGTGAGCCCGCACACGTTTTTACCCCGGTGTTTATTCGAGGTAAGCAGGCGACACATTGGGGCGAATAGGCTGAGGAACGTTTGCACAGGAAACCCCTCGTCACCCTTGTCAAAATTGCAATGGTCCTCAATGGATGAACCCACCTGGATGTTGGATGACTATAGTCTGAAACCTTTGGCACCACCCTCGCATCATGGCACGGATCCAGAGGAATTAAGCAATCAAGATTATGCGTTAGCACTGACTGGGGACGTGTTCCGTTGGATGATCAACCATGCCCCTCTGGAGACATTACAGAGGGTAACTGTTTCGCGTTTCGTGGGTGTTTCGTGGACCTCATGCTCGACGTATAGATGCTTGTCAAAACCCAGATCTTTGCCCGAATGTCTCCGGATGAGAAAAACGAAGTAGTGGAAAGGCTGCAGTCACTGGGGTACACGGTATTGATGTGCGGAGATGGAGCCAATGATTGTGCTGCCCTCAAGGCGGCCGATGTTGGAATCTCGCTCTCGGAGGCCGAGGCCTCTGTTGCAGCACCATTCACGAGTCAAACTCCCGATATCGGTTGTGTCCTCGACGTCGTCAAGGAGGGAAGGGCAGCGCTCGTCACGAGTTTCAGCTGCTTCAAGTACATGTTGGTGCATTCTTTTCTCCCACACCAGACGGTAGCTGACGTTGAATCCACAGGGCGTTGTACTCTATGATCCAATTCACCACCATCACTTTGTTGTATTCTTTCGCTTCATCGCTGGGTGACTTCCAGGTGAGTTTCAACCAGAAAAACTCCTCGAGGCGGGATGACTGAAGATTTACCAGTTCCTGTATATTGATCTGTTCATTATAATACCCGTGGCTGTGGCAAGTGGGTCCCAATTTCATCATTTTGGTGATTGAGCGGATGATAAACGTTGTTTTTTTTAGTGGCAAGGACCTTGCCATATCCTACTCTCGATACCAAGCGTCCCACGGCGAGCCTAGTTTCGAAGAAGGTTTTAACCAGCATCATCGGACAAATCCTCATCGCTGCCATCGCGCAATTCTGGGCCTTCTACTGGGTCAGGGCACAGACATGGTGAGCGCTCAGTAAAGAATGTTGGAACCGAGACTGAAGCGAAGTAGGTATACCCCGCCACCGCCGTATGAGCCCGGGAACGATGATAAGCTCGCAGCCACGAACTTTGAAAACTCGGCGTTATTTCTGGTCTCTTCCTTCCAGTACGTGTTGACCGCGGCCGTGTTCAGCATCGGGCCACCGTTTAGGAAATCGATGTGGACAAATGGTAAGACGCACCTCTATTGTTGCGGGTTTCATGAGATAACCCATCACAATTTTACCGTCAGGTTGGCTCATGTTCTCGCTCGTCATCCTGGGTCTCATCAACACGGTGGTCTTATTGTCGCCCCCAAAGTTCGCCATGATTCTGCTGGAGCTGATGATACTCCCGTACTCTGCGCGGACCACTCTCTTGGCCGGAGTGGTGGTGAACGTTATTTTCTCAGTCATGTTCGAGCAATGGGGTGTGCAGTATCTCGCGCGGATTGTGGGGTCCCTGTTGAAGATGTACCAAGAGCGTCGCCGCATTACATTAGGAAAGGCGTACAAGCTCGTTGATGGCCGGTAGTGTGTATAGATCATGTGTGCTCTAGACGCTGTCGTTGGATCCAACACACAGATGACAGCTATCCGCTGATCCGTCCTCATTGTTCTTTGAATGGCGGTGGTGTCTGACAGATCAAACGAAGGAAGTGAGAGAAGAGGTGGCAGGCATGCAGGCGTGTGGTACGCAGCACCTTTGGGGTTCTGGCCCGAGTCCTGCGGGAGAATGGTGGCCACCACAAGGGCGTATGATCTGCCGCCTTGACAACGGGCCGGGGTGTCGCCTTGGTGAAGACTACAAACAAGATCATAGTCTGAATAGAAATCGGAGTTCCCACGGTCAATTAATCTGATCGCGCCGGCAGCGAAAGAGACCAAGGCCACTAACACAAGACTCTCTTTCATCTTCCTGTATCCTTTCCTTACATCCGCCTCTACGGGTGCCCAGGTGGCCTTTTCTGTCCTTTCCTCGTTCTCTCTTGCTGTCTTCGGTCCTGGTCACCACGGCCGTTTATCAGCCGGGGCAGGCCTCCCACACTCCGTCGATCCGTTCCTTTCATTTCCCTTCCCAAGATGCTTCCGCCAAACTTGCGTTTCTTCCTCTTCGCCTTCTGCTTGCTTATCTTCGACTTCTGCTGTGCATACCCGACTCCCTATTCGTATACATCGACTGTATTCTCAAGGCAAGAGACACCGTTAACATCCCCGGTGACCGTCACGCGAACGCAGAGGATTACTACGTGAGGCACCACCACCTTCCCGATCTGTTTTCTACCCGCATGCGTCGCTTACCTCTTTAACCTTAGCGGTGCTGGAACATTCATTCAAACATGTACAATCACTCTCACCCCGACTGTTGTGGATGGCGTGAATATGGTTAGGGAGGAGAAAACGTGTGTGGTCACGCCGGATAATGGCAACGGTGATACGCCAAGCGCCCGTGAGTGTCATCGACCCTTTGAAGGTGCTCCCGATGTACTGAATTCCTGTTCGTGGAACAGTGCCTCCTCCTGGTGAGCGTTCCAGACCGTTTTGAAGGGGTTTCGTGGAACTGAGCAAATATGTGTAGCGACGAGTCCGATCGAATCCCCCCCGTTACCGTCTCCTCCATCTCGTGGGTGGTTCTTTATCCTCGGCCGCCAATTTCTTGGCATCAGCTGACTGTCTCTCAGCAACACTGACAACTACGAGCGATCTGGTTTCCTCCACGGATATTCTCTCGAGCACAGATATCCTTTCCGGTACGGGCACAGTTCCGCCCGGTACGATATTCAGCTGTCCTTCCCGTATGCCATTGTCTCATTGTTTCCATAGATCCAACTGTTACTGCCTCGCCACCTCCCAGTTCTGAATCTGCGTCACCACCTGGTTTGTTTATTGTTTTGTTCCCAGTTTGACCATGTCTTCATCTAAATTGCTCTGGACAGTGGTATCGATTACGCTCACTGCCGTCCCCCGTCCCACCGACCCGGTGTCACCACGTGCGTAGGATGGTTTAAATACCTTACACTGGGCCTTGGTACTGACTTTGTGGCCCAGTTCCCAGCGGTGACGGCAGCAGCAGTACTGTGCCACCTCCCGACGTACCAAACCCCACGCCTGATCCGCAGCCAGAAAACACGACTTCTCTTGCTGACAATTCAGGGTCACCTTCTGTTCCACCCCCATCTCCGACCCCCACTTCTGAAAATGCCGGAGCTTCGACACCGTTCGATCCACCTGGGAAGAAATTAGAGGTGTTGCCGATAGGTTTAGGAGTGTTTGCTGGTGTCTCTGTCGTTGCCTTATTCGTGGTGGGAATTGTCACTTACGAGCGAACCAAGCACCGCAGGGTAAGTTTGAGTTGTTTGCCCCCAGTGGTTACCGAAACTGATGATGATCACCCACATACAGAACTTCAGGAAGCTGAGGCTTGAGGAAGCCAGTAACCGAATGGGTTATGGCGCCGCATAGGCTGAATTTGACGACCCGTGAACGGTTTATAGACCGCTAATCACAAGCCGGTCGTTTGGTACCCTCACGGGTTGTTTTCCGTTGCTTTTTTTCTGCTTTTTTTTTCACCGTTTGGTACCACCGTAGGGAGTAGTTTGGATGTAACGGACCCCCTCTGGGTGCGAATGTAAGATTCCATCCAACAAATAAACACACGAGCAGCTTGTGTCAGATCGGAGCGTGTACGTGTGTGACGGCATCGCTTTGCGCCAGCGCCTACGGAATACGCTACTTGGGTTACGGTCTCCCACTCTCCTCGTTCACGAATGTCGACAAGGCGGTTTGCATCGATGGCGGCCGACCTTCTTAGCAGGCAAGCAGATGGCGATACCCCACAGCCTCCTCACCACGGGAACCCTGTCGTCGCGTTTATCATTGGGCTCGCTATCATCCTCTTGGCGTCCGTTCTGAATGCTGCGGGGTTGAACCTCACCAAGTTGGACCACGTACGATGCTTTCCAACTTTCCGCGAGTTTTCCTGACCTACCTTTTGGAACAGGTGCAAACTAGCGCGATACCCAAGACGCAGCGACGGAAGGATTGGTTACGACCGTTATGGTTGCTCGGAATGATACTTTACATGTGCGTCAACGAAAACCGGTTTTGCTCGTTTCTTCCGTAGCTAATTATCCTTCGCAGATTGTCGCAGTTAATTGGGAGCACGTTGGCGTTGGATTACTTACGAGCCGGTGAGTGGTCCCTCCGGAATACGTCATCCCGAGAAACATGCTCACGCTCCCGTTATTTCAGAATACGTCGCTCCGCTTGGTTCGACTTCTCTCATCTTCAACTTTTTATTCGCGAGCTTTTTAGTGGGAAGCCCTGTGACGAGCAACGATATCTATGTCAGCCGATCTCCCATGTTTTCCTTCTTTTTCTTTCGTATTCCATCGCTGACGTGATTGTGTTGTACAGGGGACGATAGTCGTAATATTTGGGGTGATTGGGATCGTCGCCTTTGGGTCCATAAATAGCGGATTGGACGAAGAAACCGATGCCAAACGTTTGACGTACCTGTGGCGTCGAGGGGGGTGGATAGGGTACTTCTTCCTGATGACGATATCTCTCGTGTCGACCTACATCTTCACGAACGAGCTAGATGCCGTGCTCGCTGCGCGGGCCGACTTGTCCGCCGAGCCTTTTTCGAGCATCAGCGCGAGGAGGCGGCACCCGGAAGACGCGAACCTGATAACCAAGATCAAGTTTTACACCGAGTCTGGGCTCCTTTGGGTGAAACAGCAGCTGGAAGCGTGGACCGCGGCGCACGACGACACGCAGATAGCTTGGACTTTGGGTATCGGATGGGCGTGTTGCGGAGGAGGATTGGCGGGGATGTGTCTCGTGTTCGCTAAGGCGGCGGTGAAGCTCATCAGTGGATCGCTCTCGCACGAGAATACTGGAAATCAGTTTGGACACCTCTCGTCGATTTTCACGTTTATCTTTCTGGCCGTCACCGCTGTGTTGCAGATTGTGTGTTTGAATCGGGGACTTCGGGTGTACGATTCGACTCTGGTCGTTCCCGTGTTTTATGGGGTTTATACGGCGACTGGGTAAGCTTATCTCCCCTGTTGTTGTTTTTTCGTCGGGTCCGCTTACCGGGAAGGGTTATTTTGTGTAGGTTCGTTGATTCTCTTGTGAGTGACCGGTGTTTTTGGTTGAGAGAAATTGGAGTTTCTGATTTTTGTGATATAGGTGTTCAGTGATTCGGTGGATGCGTATCAAACTTGGACACTGTTCCTGATATTCATCTCCATTGTGGTTCTGATATCGGGGGTTGTGCTTCTTACGCTGAAGAAACCCGAGAAGCGAGGGGGGGCTCCGGCAACACCTGGAATACCAGGACCGGCGCGCGTCGTTCGGCCGAGTCGCCGTCGGTCGAATAGTAAACAAGATGTGGTCGGAGGAGGATTAGAGGCGGGTGGGAGGGAACTGGGCGACGATCAAACGTTGTGGGAACTTGGAGAGATGAGCGACGAGGAGGATGGGGGTGGGGATGGAAGGTCTGAGGGACGGGCGACGCCGCGACGGCAGCTCAGTCAGAATGTTTCGAGGAAGCCTCAGCAGCAGCAACACCCAGGAGATGAAGGACGAGGGCTGATTGGTGGCGAAGAGGAAGACGAGGATGAAGGACGGCGAAGTTCATCACCTGTGCCTTCGTTGTCCTCCAACACGGCTGTTTGGAGATAGAGCTTTTATGATATATATTCTTAGTTGCTCGTGTCATACAACTTTAATCTACGACCGGTATGAGCTTATCGCATGTCGATCCCCTATCACGCGTTTGGACCGACCGGTGAGGTGGATCGACGGAAATACGGTTTGACCGAGGTTTGGAATGGAGGGTGATCGAAAATCGGGGGGATACCGGTCTCCTTCCGGGTTTCATATTCGGCCCTTTTTGTTGTTTGCGTTTCGCAGGGTTCCACGTTCTGGACGCCTTTCGTCATTGGGAGAGATATCGTCAAGTCCGAAGGGGGGATAGGCTTGCTCGTGTTCGTCGACGCGTTTTCTTGGCACTGCTGCGTCCTCTCCGAAAGGGTGTCTCTGAAAAGGCTTCTCTGGCAGATCTGGGCCGTGGATCCGTTCTTTTTTTCTCTGTCGCTCCGGTTCCTTCGGGGGCAGTTGGCGCGGGTTTGCAGGGTGGGTCTCACTCTCTCTCTTATTGTTCCGCCACAGAGCATATTAACGTTGCTTCGTCACCTGCTCCGATATGAATGGGCTCCACGACCTATCAGACGGGGGGAACGGACGCACGGAGGGAACGGCCGATTACCTCCTCTCCCAGAGGTGAGTGATAAATTAAAATCTTATCTTCGACCCTCTCCTCTCTCTCTCTCTCTCCCTGGGCTGCCATCACCATCGGCCCTCTCTCAAAGTGGAGTCGACGGGTCGTTCCCCGATTCGATGCACACGCACGCACACACCATTGAATGGCAGAAAAGCCGGTTCTCGGCGTAAAACCAGACCACCGGCGCAGTATGCACCCTCCGCGAATGGGAGATCGTCGATCCCAGCTCGACTAGGCAGAGAAAGCGAACCGTGGGTCTTCTGGCGCGGCCGCACGGAGCGTCTAGTTCGCCGGATTTCCATCCGTTCTCCCAAGTTTTTTTTTCCTTCTCGCTCGCCTCGTGTGCGCGGCTGAACCGTTTTGCATGACGTTGTCGCTCTCTTTCCGGTGCGACAGCAGGGACCCGGGGCGAGGGTTGCGCCCCGCGCGCGCGGATCCCCCGGAACATATCCTCTCCCTGACGCGGGCCCACCCATTCTGGGGAAACCATTGAGTCGCCCCATCGGCCAATCACCCGTGCTTCGACGACTGTGCTTGGGTCACCTGCCACCCTCAGTCCAACATATCCACCTTGTGCCCGCCAATTCGACGCCACCCGGTTCCCTGTCGCTGGCCCGTTCATCTTAGTCGCCGGGGTAATTGGATGCGCCTCGTTTTTCCGCGACAGTCCCTTGGCGGATTTGGCGACCTTTGCCTGCCCACCGCGACATATCTCGCCGTGGGGGTGGTCTCCACACCCACACGTCTCCACGGTATGTATGATCCTCCTCCTTGCCCCATCCATCTGATTGCATTCCGAAGGTCCCCCCCTGGAGATCCGGTAATTTGCGCGTCGCAATTCAGTCCAGGTCGCCTTGTCACCAGGTACACGCTCCATTGGAGACTGTTCAATCACCCTCCCAGCACCGCCGCTGACAGCCATACAGTGTCCCCCTTCTTCATTCCCAGCTTCTCCATATCTGTCTGATCGTTCTCACCGCCTTGCCAACCAATGGACAGACGGACAGCTGAACCCTGACGAGAAGATGATTTATAGACCCCCAGATGTGGAGCCAACTCGCCTTTTTGTTCGACCTCCTGCATTCTTGCTCCTCGCCCCGACGATCGACGCAAAGAAAGAGCCATCTATCAACCCTGGCGCCACCAACGATCAACCTCTTCGACCACACCCACCCAACTGCCCTCGGCCCGGCGAGCCTACGCATGCGGAAAGATCCAAGAAGCAGCTGGGATTGATGCCGTGGTGATGATGATGATGCGTGATAGGAAGCGTTCCTTTGTTCCTTGCTGCTCATCTGCTAGCCGTTTACAATTGCTCTCCCATTTATAGGCTACTAAAGCCTACGCACTGTGCGGACGGTGCGGGCGACAGAGAACATACGCACGGCCCGCGCGGTTACCGGTTGACCCTCGCTCTCTCTCTCTCGCCCCTTTCCCCTCGTCTGGCTGCGGGGAGGATCACTGGAGATTAGATCTCTTTTGAAAGTTTTAGGTGGAGAAAATGATCGATGTGGGCCTGGGATCGCATCTCCCTTCTGGCGGCGCGGGTTATCACCCCTGATGCCCCCGTGGAGAGTTGGTTACATGTCCGATTGTGATGGATCTCCCTATCCACGGAATCTTCTTTTTTTCCTTTCTGGTGGAATCCTTCCCGGGTCCGGTCTTTTGGCCAGGGGATCCGTGCCTCGTGGCCTCAATACCGACTTGAAAGGGAAAAACATGAAAGATCTCTCTCTC